>Ga0070703_10000014_pt1 | contig 89131 bp, 72 predicted proteins | sample KBSK5251metaG_FD_65453 | JGI IMG/M metagenome (GOLD analysis project Ga0070703, IMG submission 65453) | Corn, switchgrass and miscanthus rhizosphere microbial communities from Kellogg Biological Station, Michigan, USA - KBS K5-25-1 metaG | ecosystem: Host-associated > Plants > Roots >... | reverse complement strand
CAATCGCGAATATGTTGGTGCGGATGTCGAGATTTCGTCGGCAATCGATCCGAATTTGGTGAAGTTGTTCTACGATCCACAGACGGCGGGTGGGTTGTTGTTGGCGACCCCGGAAGAGAAAGTGCAACAGCTATTAACGGAGTTGCGGAAGCATTATCCGAGGGCTGAGATTATCGGGCGAGTAATGCGGCCCGCCGGCAGAACAATTGCGGTCAAGTGAGCAAATGGATTTTGAAATCCTCAGCGAGATTACGGAAATCACAAAGATCGCCGTAGGTTCCAGCATTCGCGATATAGCCAAGCTGCGAAGAAATATGGAAGAGGACGCTGGCGAAAACTGAAAGGCGTGGCGACGATTCGGCTTCGGAATGGACGCATTCGTCTTGCCGAATTACACTGGTACGAAGCTCACGGCATCGGACGTAAGGACATGAAACGAAAGCGATACTTGGACTAAAACTATGAAGCAAGACAGAAACTCTGCGTTCAAGTTTGTAGTTTGCATCAACAATGAGAACTACGCTGCGTCCCTGGAACTTCACAAGATCTATCGCCTATTGCCGGATGCAGACGCCGCAGCCGATGGCGATCTGCGAGTGATTGACGAGAGCGGCGAAGACTATTGGTACTCGGCAGATAGATTTGTTCCCATTGTGGTGCCGGAAGCTGTGCAGAAGTCGTTGCTGAAGGCAGCGTGAGTTAACTCACATGAAAGTCAAAGAAACTTGGTTCGTGCCTCTCAAATTACCGCCCGTCGCAAAAAAGCGATGTTGGCAGCGGCTGCATAAATGGACGAGAACACCTCACTAATAAACATCGGCGAGCTTTCAAGGCCAGCCACCGTACTAATAGAAAAGATCGCTGACGCGGAAAGGTGAGACGTCGCGGATAATCACATGTTGTCAATCGTTGCGGGCCCAGCGCCTTTGATCCATTACTCTTTGAGGCAGTTCTACCAGTCCGTCCGCGCGCGCACGCTCGAGATCGTCGCGCCGCTGGAGATCGAAGACTACGTAATTCAAACGGCGGAGTTCATGTCTCCGCCGCGCTGGCACATTGGGCACACGTCCTGGTTCTTTGAGACGGTGCTGCAAAAGTTTCAGCCGGGCTACAAAACTTACTCAGACGATTTTCTTTTCTACTTCAATTCCTATTACGAAGGTTTTGGGGCGCGGATCGAACGGCCGAAGCGCGGCACCCGCTCGCGTCCGACTGTGCGCGAAACAAAACAATATCGCGCGCACATCGACGAGCAGATGGTTCGCTTCATCGAGAAGGTTTCTGATCGGGATGACGCGGAGACGATTCTGTCGATCGTTCGGCTGGGGCTCGAGCACGAGATGCAGCATCAGGAGTTACTTGTTTACGACATCAAGCATCTCTTGTGCGATCAGTTTGATGCGCCGGTGAAAGCTGTGCCGCCGTCTGTTGAGAGAGTAAGCGGGATGGCGGAGTTTGAAGGGGGATTGTTTGAGCTGGGGCACGGCGCCGGCAGGGATGCCGGCGAACCGCCCGCAGGGATGCGGGCGCTCCATGACTTCGCCTGGGACAATGAAAGACCTCAGCACAAAGTTTATCTCGAAGACTTCGCGATCGATCGGGCGCCGGTTAGTGTCGGCGACTATCTTGAGTTTATGAACCAAGGTGGCTATCAGGATTTTCGTTGGTGGCATTCGGCCGGTTGGGAAAAAGTAACTACCGAACATTGGCAGGCGCCGCTTTACTGGGAACAGCACGACGGCGAATGGATGGTTCGCGATTTTGGCGGGCTGCATCGCGCGACTGACAAAGCAAATGAACCTGTGTCGCATGTGAGTTTTCTCGAAGCTTCGGCGTATGCCAAGTGGGCCGGCAAGCGTCTGCCGACTGAGGCTGAATGGGAAAAGGCGGCGACCTTTTCATCGTCGATCAAGTCAAAGCAATCCTTTCCCTGGGGGGAGGAAGAACCCGACGAAACCAGAGGCAATCTGTTTGAGAATGGGCTTTGGTCGGTCGCTCCGATTGGCGCATTTCCGAAAGGCTCGAACGAATTCGGTTGTCAGCAGATGATTGGCGATGTCTGGGAATGGACGACTTCCGACTACACACCCTATCCCGGATTCAAATCCGACTTCGACGAATACAATGACAAGTGGTTTGTCGGTCAGAAGGTCTTGCGAGGCGGTTCGTTCGCCACGCCACGCTCACACATCCGCGCGACCTATCGAAACTTTTTCTATCCGCACGAGCGTTGGATGATTGCCGGATTCAGGTGCGCGAAGTAACGCAAACTGTTAGTTTGCGCTCCGCCGGTAGCTCCATCTCCATTCTTGCCACTGACTCACGTAACCGGCCTTAACAGGATTATTCAACACGTACGCTATGGTCCTCGTCCATTCTTCGTGATCGCGAACGAAGCGGTCGAAACTCTCGTGTGCCCAGAATTCTCCTTCACGTCCAAGTAAACGATTGCACTTATATGCGGTGAAGCCCTTCAATGACTGCATTATCGACGCCAGGGAATGATACCTTTGATCGTCGCCGGCGGTTTCGGTTTGTAATGGCAACGGCTTGAAAACAACATGAGCGTGGTTTGGCATAATGGCAAACGCGTCGAGTCGGTAAACGCGTCCATCTCGATAATGTAGGCTATCGGCAAGTTGCTGAGCGATACGTTCCTCCTTCAACCAAGTGGGGCCGTAAGACGCACCATCTAACACAGATTCAAATTTCGCAAACCACTTTCTCTCGAAATCCGATTTCACTTCTGCAAAATGAGCGGGATTCGTTTGCACAAGATGCTCCAGCCATTTGCGCTCGTTCTGCCACTGGTCGACAACAGACTTTGGCAGCGAGCCCGCCACGCGAAACGTAATGAAGAAAGTTGCTCCCGCTGGTTGAAGGTGGGGGAGGTTGCGTCGATACGATTGTTTGTAATCGAAATGACTCATTGGGATGAATCTTCGTGTGGTGGCCCAAAACGGCTAGCAACTTATGGTTCGCAAACTAACAGTTTGCGTTACGATTAGCTACAAACTCACCAGCAATTGCTGCGTATCGTCATCCCAGCGCCACTGTGATTCTTTGCCGTGCAGATGCACGCCGCCTAACCACATATCAATTCCATTTTTGATTACGAAATCCTCTGCGCCGGCCAGCACGGCTTCGCCCGGTTCAGTGATTTCGAATGTCGACAGGAACATGCGCGCGGGGTCGTGGGCCGAGTTGCCACCGTTCTTCTGTTTGAGGAGCGGCACCGGCGCGGTCGCCAACCGTCGCATTGCCAGGTAAAACTGCGCGTCGCCAAAACCATACTCAGGTTCGCGACGCATGAAGGCGGGAAAGAGCGATTTGAATTTTGGATACCCTTCGACCACCAGTTCCAGGCCGAGATTTTCAACCCGGCCCAGCCCGTTACGAGTCGAAGGAAACCGCAGCATATGTTTGTTGAGGGCATCTCGCAAAAATGGCAGCGCCGTAAGATCCGATTCCAGCAGCGAAATCAGCTTGATTGCATCGGGAGCAGAGTAGGCGCGCCAGGCTTTTGAACCGAGTTCCAGCTGGGCCGGGCTGACCTCCTTTCGTTGCGGCAGGAGCGAAGTCAACTGCGTCTCGTTCAATTGGCCCAGGCCATGAAAAATCCTGATGCCGGGAAACTCGTCGATGGAAATCAAACTTAGTTTTGTCGTGCCGAGATCTCTCTGGGCGAACCAATCCAGTAGATAGATCAAATGAACCTGGCAGAATAGGTCGTGCTCAAACCACAGCACGACTTCTTCATGATCCGAGAAATTCTCGAGCGCCGCATGCTGTTCGCGTAATTCAGACTCGCACTTTTCAAATGGCACGGCGTAGGCTTCCGCGAGGTGGGCGGCCCTGACTTTGATGAATTCCGATTTGGGCAGATCGCCTGGAGCCGGGCCACAGACCAGAGCCTCGCGCCACGCGACGTGGTCGCCGGGAATACTCGCCTGTCTTGCAGTGCCGGCAGTCGAATCACCGTTGTGAATGTGAAGCATGGGGCTCTCACACTAAAAACTGAGAATTGGGCCCGCATTCTAGCACTTAAAATCGGAAAATCACTTGACGCCCAGTTGAGAATTCTCCGACTCGTCCTCTGCGGTCTCTGTGTTTACCTCGGCTTTTTCTCTGCGGTAGATCGCTTGACCGCAGAGAAGCGTAGAGGTTTTCGCAGAGGGACGCGGAGGAAAACTGAAATCAGGAAACTCCCAAAAACTCGCGATTAGATAACGAGATCGAATACAATCGGCGCCGGTACGCGGGGCGTCCCGCCTGCTAATCAGTCAACAGACCGCAATGAGCATCGAGCTTCTCGTCGATTTCAAAGAGTTTTGGCCCAGACTGCGCGCTGACCTGGAAACGGCGCGGGAGTCAGTCATGATCCAAACCTTTGCTTTTGAAGGTGACAGCGTAGGCTTTGATCTGGCTGAGGCACTGCTCAACTCACCGGCCCAAGAGAAGCAAATCCTGGCTGATTCGTTCACGCGCGTAGTGCTGAGCGATCGGTTTCGCTTCTGGCCGAAGAATCTTTTTGACGAAGGGTTGCAACGCGAGGCGCGCGATACGGCTTCGATGATCGAACGTTTGAAATCGGCCGGCGTGGCGATCAAGTACACGAATCCCTACGGCATCGCGCCGCGGAAACTCCTGAGCCGGAATCATAAGAAACTGATTGTCATCGGCGAGGACATTGCTTATGTCGGCGGCATAAACTTCAGCGAGCACAATGCGTCCTGGCACGACATGATGTTTCGCTTAGAAGATCGTGAAGCAGTTGCCTTTCTGCGACAGGATTTTCTGGAGACGTGGAAAGGCAACGATTCCAACCAACATAGAGAGTTTGATGGCCTTGAAATTCTCAGCGCCGACGGGCGGAACAACCGCGCGGCTTTTCAGCGAGTTGTCGATTTGATCGATGGCGCGCAAAGATCGATCTTCGTCCAGAGTCCTTACATTACTTTTCCCTTTTACGAACGGCTGCGCGCGGCGACCCGGCGGGGCGTCGCCGTCACCATCATCACACCGGCAGAAAATAATTGGCGCCTGTTTGCGAATTACGCGCGGTTGGAATCCGCCCGCTCGGAAATTGACCTGCGACTTTTTAGAGGCGGAATGAGCCACCTGAAAGCGATGCTCATCGATGATGAATACCTGGTGGCCGGCTCATCGAATTTTGATTATTTGAGTTATCGCATTCACCAGGAATTGATCGCAGTGATAACCGCGCCTGAGGCCATTGCTGATTTTCGCGAGCGCGTGAGTTCGCGCGATCTGGTTAACAGCCGGCCCGTCGAATGCAACGCCGGCGCTGCCGCCCAGCAATGGCTGGGTTTGCAAAGGCGTCTGTTGGATGCGGCGCTGGCGATTCTGACTTAATCATCAGGCTGCTTCTTAGGAGGGAGATCCGTCGGCTTGTTCGCGCGCGTGATAGGACGAGCGAGTCAACGGGCTGGATTGCACGTGCTTGAATCCCATCGACATTCCGACGTCTCGCCAGCGATCAAATTCTTCCGGGGTAACATAGCGTTCGACTGGCAAGCGTCGAGCATGCGGTTGCAGATACTGACCGATCGTCATGATGTCGCACGACACGCTGCGCAGATCTTTCATCAACTCGACGACTTCATCGAAGGTCTCGCCCAGCCCCACCATGATGCCGCTCTTCGTGAGCATTTCACTTTGGTCTCTGTCGCGTCGCGCGCCTGCACGCTCAAGTAGAGTCAAAGACTGTTGATAGTCGGCGTCGGGACGGACGCGGCGATAGAGCCGCGCGATCGTCTCGGTGTTGTGATTAAGCACATCAGGCTCGGCGTCGAGCACGGTTCTGAGCGCGTCTTCATCGCCGTTGAAATCAGGAATCAGCACTTCGACTTTGCACTCAGGATTCAATGCGCGAACCTGGCGAATCGTCTCGGCCCAATGCGCGGCGCCGCCGTCAGCTAAATCATCGCGATTCACCGAAGTGATCACTGTGTGAGCGAGATTAAGATGTTTCACGGCTACCGCCACGTTATGCGGCTCGTCCGCGTCAAGCATTCCAGGCGCACCTTTGCCGACTGCGCAGAAACCGCAATGACGCGTGCAAATGTCGCCACCCAACATGAAAGTTGCCGTCCTGTCTGACCAGCATTCGAAGATGTTTGGGCACTTCGCTTCCTGGCAGACCGTGTGCAGCTTCAAACCCTGGATCAATTTCAAAAGGTGATTGTGGTTGGTCGGATCGCCTATGCGAATGCGCAGCCAATCAGGTTTGGGCTGACGGGGTTTGGGGTTTAGGACTGTAAGTTGGCGCGACAACGGTTAACCTCTTTGTAAGTAAATTATTCTAGCATTCGATGACTGGAGCGCAAGCGTCCTCGCTTGCATTCGCAGGGCAGAAGGGCAACCGGGACGGTTGCGCTCCAGTCGCCTCCGGCTTCACGTCATAAGCGCTTATAATCTCAAGTCAATGACGTTTGCTGGAGTTTACCTACATATTCCCTTCTGCCGTTCGCGCTGTTCGTACTGCGACTTTGCCACGGGAATGTATGAAGGGGCGCTGGCCGAGCGTTACGTGGCTGCGATCATTTCAGAGATCGAGAATGGGCGCGAGGTCGAAGGGCGTTCGCCGGTTGAGACGATTTATTTCGGCGGCGGTACACCCTCGTTGCTCACTCCGGCGCAGATTGAAAGTATTTTGACGGCAGTACGCTCGCGCTTTGAAATAGTCGACGGCGCAGAAATCACGCTCGAGATAAATCCAGGCGACGGCGGCACAAGTGCCGGTGCTAAACAACAAAACTTTTCGGAGTTGCGCAGGCTCGGCGTCAATCGGGCCAGTTTTGGCGCGCAGACTTTCAACGAACGCGACTTAAAACAACTGGGCCGGACACACAGTGCGGACGATATCTCGAAAACTTTTCAGCAGTTGCGCGACGCGGGATTTGCGAACGTTAACTTTGATCTGATTGCGGGTTTGCCTGGACAGACGCTTTCTGGTTGGGAGCTGAATCTTGAACAGGCGCTGAAGCTGCGGCCTGAACATTTGTCCCTCTATTTGCTTGACGTGCACGAAGGCACGCCGTTGGCCGATCAAATACGTTCTGGCATGCGGCCGAAACCTGATGATGATTTAGCTGGTGAAATGTACGCCAAAATGATCGAAGAGGTCTGCGCCGCCGGTTACGAACATTACGAAATCTCGAATTTCTGTCGGCCGGGATTTGAATCCAGACACAACACAAAATACTGGGCCGGTGCGCCTTACTACGGGTTCGGAAACTCGGCGCATTCGTATGACGGCCATCGGCGGCGTTGGGCCAACGAACGCGACACGATGAAGTACGTCCAAATGATCGAGACAGGTAAATCACCGATTGCTGAACGCACGAACCTGGATGAAGAGGACGCGCGATCGGAATCAATCTTTCTCGGATTGCGTCTGATGCGCGGAATTGATCTGAAGAATTATCAGGCGAGATTTGGTCAGGATTTGCGCGAACAATACAACGGCGAGCTGGAGCGGTTGCGGGAAGCCGGACTTATTGAGATCGATCAGGAGTTGTTGAAGCTGACTACGCGCGGCGCATTGTTGTCGAACGAAGTTTTTACCGCACTTGCCTGAAAGCGCCGTAGGCGCGAAATATTTGTAGAAACCGCCGGTTTGTATGTCTTCCTGATGATCAGGCACCACGCGACTACAAATATGTCGCTCCTGACGGAGCTGGGACTAAATCTCGTGGCTCAACAACCCGTCTCTTAACTTCGGTTCGAACCAGGTTGATTTGGGCGGCATGATTTGTCCGGCGTCTGAGACCTTTAGCAAATCATCAATCGTAGTGGGAAAAAGCGAGAAGGCCACCGCCGCTTTCCCTTCCGTCACCAGACGCTCCAGCTCTTCCGTTCCGCGAATGCCGCCGACGAAATCAATTCGCTTGTCGGTGCGCACGTCTTTAATTCCCAGAATCGGATCGAGCAAGCGTTCCTGCAAAACACTCACATCGAGAGATTCAACTGCGCCCGAAGGTTTCTCGGCATCAGCGCGCAACTCGAGGCCATACCAACGCCCATCGAGGTACATGCTCCAGCGGCCGCGCTCCGCCGGCGACGGCAAAGCATTCTCAGTAATCGCAAACTTCTGTTTTATCGCAGCCAGAAAATCGATCGTTGATAGTCCGTTGAGGTCGCGCACGATCCGGTTGTACGGAAGGATGCGCAGTTGATTATCAGGAAACAGCACGCACTGAAAGAAGTTGTATTCTTCGTTGCCGATGAAGGAAAAGCCATGCTCTTTCAAATCAGCGCGGGCGCGGCTGGCGCTGGCCGCGCGATGATGACCGTCGGCGATGTAGAGGTAAGGAACTTCTTTGAAAGCGTCGACCAGCGGATCGTAAGCGGGCACGCGCCAAACCGTATGATGAATATCGTCATTCGCGACAAAGTCGTACAGCGGGGGATTGCCGGCCAGAGCTTCCGCAATCAATGAATCAATCTTGTCCTGCGCCCGGTAAGTCAGAAACACCGGGCCCGTCTGCGCGCGCAAGACCAGAATGTGGCGCGTGCGATCGTCCTCTTTGTCACGGCGTGTGCGCTCGTGTTTGCGAATGATGTCCTGATCGTATTCTTCGACTGAGCAACAGGCGACGATTCCCGTCTGCACCTGTTCGCCCATTCTCAATCGATAAACATAAAGGCTGGGTGTCTCTTCGCTTTCGAGCGGGCAATCCTTTTTCAACGCTTCAAAATTCGTCGCGGCCTTCGCATAGACTTCGTCGCTGTAAATCGGCGTGCCGTCGGGTAAATCGATTTCCGGACGCGACACGTGTAGAAAGCTCCAGGGATTTCCCAAGGCCAGCTCGCGCGCCTCAGCGGTGTTGACGACGTCGTACGGCACTGCCGCAACCTGCGCCGCGCGCTCAGCCGGCGGACGAAGAGCCTTGAAAGGACGAATGATGGCCATACAATCTCCCGACTAATTTGAGATATTTGAGATTGGTTAAGACTAACTGGCGGCGATATCATTTGGCAAAGAACGAATGGAGAAAATCATGAGCGAGATTGAGAGAATTCTGGATCAGTTGCAGCGCGCCTATGAAGGCAACGCCTGGCATGGACCGTCCTTGCGTGAAGTGCTGAACGGGGTTTCGGCCGCGCAAGCGCACGCGCGTCCGCTGCAGAACGCGCACAGCATTTGGGAATTGGTCCAACACATTGCCGTTTGGGAAGACGTAGGCCGCAGGCGTCTGACTGGTGACCGCGCGCAGATCGCGATTTCATCTCCGGAAGACTGGCCGCCGCCGGAAGACACCACTGAGGCTGCGTGGGAACAGGCTAAGGCTGCGCTCGATCGCGGGCATCAGGCACTGGTCGAAGCAATCAGACGCACGCCCGAATCGCGTCTGGATGAACCCATCTTCGAAGGCATGTCGACGGTTTATGTGACGCTGCACGGGGTGATCCAGCATGATCTGTATCATGCGGGACAGATTGCGATGCTGAAGAAGGCGCTGTAGGAGCGCCGACATCCTGCCCGCATTCCAAATACCGGCAAGGATGCCGGTGGAGCGCACGCAGGATGCGTGCGCTCCTCAAACCGGTTCTCGGCCAAACTCTTTCAGCAAGGGCGCCAGATTCTCAATCACCATTTCATGCGCGGCGCCGTTGGTCGCGACAATCCCGTTTCGATTATCAACACGAACACCGTTGTATCGGAGCGGCTGCCCAAATAGATCTGTCAGACGGCCGCCTGCTTCGACCAGAATTATTTCCGGAGCACAGGTGTCCCACTGCTTCGTGCCCGGCGAGAGATGCAGGTAGAGATCAGCTTGCTGCTCAGTAATCAATCCGACTTTCACACCGACTGATCCACGTCGCACTTCAGCTTTAAATCCAAAACTGCTGACGACACGCTGCATGCGCGGACTTCGATGGGAACGGCTCGAGGCCAGGACCATCTCGTGCGGCGTGACCACGCGAGACACTGACATGCGAGCGGCGTTTTTATCGGGTGCTTCAATCCATGACCCTTTTCCGCGCGCGGCGCGATAAAGAACATCGCGCACCGGTTGGTAGACGACGCCGGCCACGCTCTCGCCATCAACCGCCAGCCCGATTTGCACTGCGAAATCGCCGTCGCGTTGAATGAAATTCTTGGTTCCATCCATCGGGTCGATCATCCACACGCGGGATTTGTCCAGGCGCCGGTCTGTGTCCGCAGATTCTTCCGCCAGGATTCCGTCGTCGGGAAACTCCGCCGCCAAACGACGCACGATCAAATCGTTCGCTTCGCGATCGGCCACGGTAACTTCTTCGAGTTCCTTGAGCGCATTTACTTTTTGTTCGACCAGAAACGGGCTGTGGTAGTGCCGCAGCAAAATCGCACCCGCGCTGCGTGCGAGTTCGATCGCCACTTCCAGTTCGTGTCTGAGCGGGAGTTCTTCTCTAGTTGGATTCATCTTCGGCTTCGATTTCGTGGGCAGCGTCGCGCACAGTTTCCAGCGTGAGATCGATGTCGGCGCGCGTCGTGCGAAAGTTTATGATGCAGGCTCGCAAGGCAAATTGCCCTCGTAACATAGCGTTCGAAAGGTAAGCTCGTCCGCCGCGCTGCACCCGATGCATGATGCGCTCGTTGAGCTGGTTCAACTGAGTGTTGAGCTGTTCACGGTCGGTGGCGTTCATCCGGGCGCGCAGCCGAGCGGGCACGTAGCGAAAACAGCAAATACTCAATTGCACGGGCGCGAGCAGCTCCAGGTCCGGCTCAGTTTGAATTCGTTCAGCCATGTAATGCGCCATGGCGATATCATCCTGGATCGCTTGCATCAAACGAGTTGCCCCGTAGTACTTGAGCGTCAGCCAAACTTTCAGCGCGCGGAATCGACGCGACAACTCGATGCCATAATCCCAAAACGCAAAACTTTCAATCTCTGCCAACTCATGGACCTTGATGTAATCGGCCTCAGTCACGAAAGCCTTCCGAGCGGTGGCGGCGTCGTGAAACAGCAGGCAACCGCAATCGACTGGCGTGTATAACCATTTGTGAGGGTCGAGCGAGATTGAATCAGCAAGTTCCAGCCCGGTAAACATCGACTTGCAGTCTTCGAGCATTGCGGCGGGCGCGCCGTACGCGCCGTCGATGTGAAACCAGAGATCATTTTCGCGCGCGATGCGAGCGATCTCCGCAAGTGAATCGATCGCGCCGGTGGCTGCCGTTCCCGCGCTGCCAATCACGCAAAAGGGTTTGCGTCCCTGTTGCCTGTCTTGCTCGATTGCCGAACTCAACGCCGCGGTATCGAGGCAAAAGCGTTCGTCGCTCGGCAGCAGGCGCACGCTGTCCTGGCCCAGGCCGAGAATGTCCGCCGCTTTGGTGATGGAAAGATGGACCTGATCGGAAGCATAGATAATCATCTGCGCGGTCGTGCCGCGGATTCCAACTTGGGCGACCGGAACGTCGGCCTTCGCGCGATGAGCAATCAACAAAGCGTTGAGGTTAGCCATCGAGCCGCCGCTGGTTAAGAGTCCCTGCGCCTGTTCGTCATATCCGATCAACGAACCGAGCCAACGCACCACCGTCCTTTCAACTTCGGTCGGCGCCGGTGCCGAGCGCCACGAGGTCACGCTCGCGTTAAGGGTTGAAGCCAGGAGATCGGCAAACGCGCCGGCGGCAGTTGAAGGCGAAGCAACGTAGCCAAAGAAACGTGGATGTCCATTGTGACGACTGCCCTCGATGACGGCGCCACAATCATTGAGAATTTTCTCGAGCGGTTCTTTTTCAAACGGAGGTGGCGTATCAAGTCTCTCTTTGATTTCCCGGCCCGAAACGTCCGGAAAGACACGGCCGTCGGCCACGTTTGCAAAATAGTCGGTCGCTACGCGCACGAAGTTGTCCGCCAATTCGCGTAACGATTCGTTGTCGATATCCAGCGACGACTCGCGCACGTTTGTGTCCTTGCCTGGTTGAGACAGAGTCATTTCGATCAGCCGAAAGATTAATGGAGTTCATCAAAACTAACACATCAATAACGTTTGCAGGTAGTGGGTCAGTTTAACGTGACACACGCATCTTGCGCGTGATTTCACGGGCGGGGACGCCGGTGCCACACGTTTGATCGACTGCCTTGCGGCTGACCAGTTCGGCACGTATAGTCTTCACGTTCACTTAATCAAAGTTCGGATTCGGAGACCTTCGCCGCAATGCCAATTGAGGGCTGCGCTTCGTCCCAGGGGACGGTACGCTATTGCGATCGCTTCAAGGAGATCGCCGCGGAAAACTATTTTCGGCCGTGCCTGGATTTCCAGGTGTCGTCGGTCGGCATCGGGACGTATCTCGGCGATGCTGACGAAGACACTGATCGGCGTTACACCGACGCTGTTGTGCGTGCCGTCGAGTTGGGGGCGAATGTCGTAGACACGGCCGCGAACTATCGTTTTCAAAGAAGCGAGCGATCGATTGGCGCCGCTCTCAATGAATTGAATCAGCGTGGCTTTGCCCGCGAAGAGATCGTCGTCTGCACGAAAGGCGGTTATCTCCCGTTCGACGGTGCGCCTCCCCGCGACGTGCGGCAATACGTCGAGGACAATTTTATTAAGACCGGGATCGCCGGTTGGGGAGACATCGCCGGTGGATCGCATTGCATGACGCCGCGCTATCTCGAAAACCAGCTGCAACAGTCTCTGCGCAATATGAATCTCGACTGCGTTGACGTCTATTACGTTCACAATCCCGAATCTCAACTGTCAGCTGTTGCAGCGAATGAGTTTTGGAATCGCCTGCGCGCAGCTTTTGAATTTCTCGAGCAGGCAGTGGCCGGAGGTGCGATCAAAAATTACGGAGTCGCCACCTGGAACGGGTTCCGCGAAGAGCCCGACTCGCGTGGCTATCATTCCTTGGAAACAATGATTGAGCTGGCCCGCGAGCTTGCGGGTGACGACCATCACTTTCGTTTTATTCAATTGCCGCTAAACTTGGCGATGCCGGAAGCTCTGTTTTTTCAAAACCAAAAACTCGGTGACGAGTATGTGAGCATGACTGAGGCGGCGCAGGCCTTTGGCGTGAACGTAATTGCCAGCGGTTCACTGCTGCAGGGACAGGTTGCGCGTGGTTTGCCTGAAGCGATTCGTGACGCGCTCGGTTCGCTGACCACCGACGCGCAAACGGGCATTCAATTTGTGCGCTCAGCACCGGGCGTCACCACCGCTTTGGTGGGAATGAGTCGCGTGGAACACGTTGAAGAGAATTTGCAACTGGTTGCCGTCGACTCGGCGCAGGCGGATGACCTTATCAAGGTGTTTGATTCGGAAGATTAGGTTTCCGGCGTTGAGGTCAGTACCGAGTCGATTTCGAGATTTGAAATTCCAGATTCCAGATTCCAGATTCCAGATTTGAAATTATGCGAATTCTAATCGCTGATAAATTTGAACAATCAGGCCGCGACGGCTTGCAGTCGATGGGCTGCGAAATCTCTTTCCAGCCGGATCTAAAAGATGAAGCGCTGGTCGAAGCGATCGGTAAGGAACAGCCCGACGTTTTGATCGTTCGCGGCACAAAAGTTACCGAACCGATGCTGGCTGCCGGGCCTTTGAAGTTGGTCGTGCGGGCCGGCGCCGGCTACAACACGATCGATGTCGCCTCGGCGTCGAGACGCGGAATTTACGTCGCGAATTGCCCGGGCAAAAACTCAATCGCGGTCGCAGAGTTGGCGTTCGCGCTAATCCTGGCGTTGGATCGTCGGATCGCCGACAACGTGATCGCTTTGCGCGCGGGCGAATGGAACAAGAAAGAATTTTCCAAAGCGCGTGGGTTGTTTGGTCGCACACTCGGCCTGGTGGGTTTAGGCAAAATTGGACAGGAGATGATTCCGCGCGCCCGAGCTTTTGGGATGCCGGTCGTGGCCTGGAGCCGCAGTCTCACGCTGGAAAAGGCCGAGCGGTTAGGCGTCGAACGAAAAGAAACTCCGCAGGAAGTGGCGCGCGCGGCGGACATCGTCAGCGTGCACGTCGCGCTCAAGCCGGACACGCGAATGTTGATTGGACCCGAGTTCTTTGAGGCGATGCAGGAAGGCGCGTATCTCATCAACACCTCGCGCGGCGAAACTGTCGATCAGGCCGCGCTCGTCGAGGCGATTCATTCAAAGGGAATTCGCGCGGGTCTGGACGTGTTTGCGATTGAACCGACTTCGGGCGTGGCGGATTTCGAGGATCCAATCGGCAACGAAACACGTGTGTACGGCACGCATCATATCGGCGCCTCGACCGATCAGGCACAGGAAGCGATTGCCGCTGAGACGGTTCGCATCATTCGCACCTTTAAAGAAACCGGACAGGTCCCCAATGTAGTTAATCTCGCGCAGCGCACGCCCGCCACGCATCGTTTGGTAGTGCGTCATCGCGATCGGCCAGGAGTGCTGGCGCAGGTTCTCGACGCCATCAAAGCGGAGCACATCAACGTGCAGGAAATGGAGAATATTGTTTTCGAAGGGGCCGAGGCAGCCGTCGCGCGCATCAATTTGGATAAGGCGCCGTCGGGCGCGACCCTGGATAGGTTACGCGCCGGGAATGAAGACATAATTGAACTCGATCTCCTTGAGTTGAAAAGCTAAAATTCAGTCAACGAGAAAGGATTGCGACATGTTAGACGTAAGAGAAGCTGCCAAAAGGGCGTCTGAGTATTTTGCCGGTCTCTATTCAGATCAGAAGATAGACAATGTGCAGCTCGAAGAAGTGGAGATCTCGGATGACGAAAAGTATTGGTTGATTACTCTTAGCTATCCTGTCCCACCTGAACTTGCAGCTCTGAACCTCAACTTTAAGCGAAAGTACAAAGTGTTCACGATAGATGCAAACACAGGGGAAGTTAAGTCCATGAAGATTAGGAAAACCGAATAAGATGGATTACGTCAGCGATTTGATTCATCAGTATAGGAACAAGGGTCTTCTTATCGACACGAACCTGCTGCTCCTCTACTTCGTCGGAATGTATGATCAGGACCGCATTCCGAAGTTTAAGAGAACGATGGCCTTTACAACTGACGAATTTCTTTTGCTGACCGTAATATTTAACGAGTTCGACAAGATCATAACCACTCCAAATATTCTTACCGAAGTAAGTAATCTTTGCGGTCAGCTTCCAGGCAATCTTCGATCTTATTTTTATGGCGACTTTGCCAACCGTATTCCTGCTTTACGCGAAGAGTACACGTCCAGCACGACAATTTCATCATCGAACCACTTCAACAAATTTGGCTTAACGGACTCCGGTATTGTTGAGACTGTCAAAGGTAATTACCTGGCGCCCACCGCAGATCTCGAACTATTTGGCCTTCTTAATAATCTCGGGATTGATGCGATTAATTTCAATCACATTCGAACACTTGCTTGGTAAAGTGCTGGCCCTCAACCTTAATACTACTAAATGAACACCACTCTCATCACCGGCGCATCTTCGGGCATTGGCGAAGCGTTCGCGCGCAAACTGGCTGCCCGCGGGCACAACCTTCTGCTGGTCGCGCGTTCGGAAGAGAAGCTGATGATGTTGTGCAACGAAGTTGGCCGTAGCCACAATATCCGCGCGGAATATTTTGCCGTAGATCTTTCGACGCCCGATGCTCCACAGCGCTTGTTTGAAGAGACGCGGAAGCGGGAGCTCGAAATCGATCTGCTGATTAATAATGCCGGATTTGGATCGATGGGCGAGTTCGCAAAGCTCGATCTCGATCGCGAACTCAACATGATCGACTTGAACATCCGTTCGCTGGTCGAATTGACGCATCGATTCCTGCAGCCGATGCGCGAAAGAAAAAGCGGCGCGATCATGAACGTCGCTTCGACGGCCGGGTTTCAGCCGGTGCCCTTCATGGCGACTTACGCGGCGACAAAGGCGTTCGTGCTTTCCTTCTCTGAAGCTTTGTGGGAAGAGAATCGAACTTACGGAATCAAAGTGATGGCGCTTTGTCCCGGCGTCACCGAAACGAATTTTTTCGAAGCATCGAGCATGCAACGCCCACCGGCCCGCACTTCGCAGACGCCCGAAGAAGTCGTGGACGTAGGCTTGCGAGCTTTGGCGCGCGGCAAGAGTTCGGTAATTTCCGGCTGGACCAACCGTTTGATGGTGGAGACGGAACGAGTGGTGTCGCGCAAATTCGTGCTGCGCGCCGCGGGAGCGGTGATGCGGTCACATAACGAGAAAGGATGAATTTGGAGTGCGCCGGCAGAGCGAAGCGGCGACGGCGCTTTGGATCCTAATTGTGACGGATCCAAAGCCGGTCGCTAACACTTTAGCTTCTGACAAATCCAAAGCGCCGTCGCCATCCCGATAAATCGGGACTCTGCCGGCGCACTCCAAAATAAGAAGTCATGACTGAAAGAATTTTTAATTTTAGCGCCGGTCCGGCCGTCATTCCGGTTCCGGTTTTGGAAGAAGCGCGAGAGAACATGTTGTCTCTGCCCGGCGTCGGCATGTCCGTGATGGAGATTAGCCATCGTTCGAAGACTTTTGATGAAATCATTCAAGGCGCCGAAACAGGTTTGCGCGAGTTGCTCAACATTTCGAAAGAATATGCCGTGCTGTTTCTTCAGGGCGGCGCGAGTCTGCAATTCTCTATGGTGCCGATGAATTTTCTTTCGCTTGATTCGAGCGCGGACTACATCGTCACCGGTAGCTGGGGGAAAAAGGCGGTAAAGGAAGCGCTGAAATTCGGCACTGCGGACGTTGCCGCGAACATGGCTGACGGTGGATTTACTCGGGTGCCGAATCAGGAAGAGCTCCAGCTCAATCCGAGCGCGACTTACGTCCACGTTACTTCGAACGAGACGATTGAAGGCGTCGAGTTCAAGACCGAGCCTGACGTCGGCGACGTGCCGCTGGTGGCCGATATGTCTTCGAATATTCTTTCCAAGCCAATTCCGGTCGAGAAGTATGGCCTCATCTATGCGGGCGCGCAGAAGAACATGGGACCAAGCGGCGTGACGGTCGTGATTATTCGCGAAGATCTTTTGCCGCGCGTGCGCGAAGGCCTGGCCACGATGCTGGACTACAACACGCACGTGAAAAACAAGTCGCTCTACAACACGCCGAACACCTGGGGAATTTACATTCTGAATCTGGTGTGCAAATGGCTGAAAGAAAAAGGCGGTCTGGAGGGCATGCAGCAGGAGAACGAAGCGAAGGCGAAATTAATCTATGACGCTATCGACGCCACAGATTTCTACCGCGGTCACGCCGATCCGGATTCGCGCTCGATGATGAATGTGACGTTCCGCTTACCGTCTGAAGATCTCGAGAAGAAATTCGCGAGCGAAGCAACTGCCGCGGGCCTGGATGGATTGAAAGGGCATCGCTCAGTGGGCGGCATTCGCGCTTCGATTTACAATGCCTTTCCGAAAGAGGGTTGCGAAGCATTGGTCGCATTCATGCAGGATTTCGAACGCGGAAACGGCTGACGATTAGTGGCCCAGACTTCAGTAGCCGCGAAGCGGCGAAAGAGCTAAGCCCAAGGCGAGGCTTTGCGAGCCCTGGGTACGGCACGATCAAATTCTGGTCATACAATGGCACGACTGACGAAAGCTGGCCTGACCTGGCGACGTGGATCAAAGAGGTGTGGATTGAAGAAGGGTGACGCGGTACGCACGCGTGCTCATCTCAGAAAAAAAGGCACGCCAGAGACGTGCGTACCGATGAAGGAGACATTGAATGGGATTGAACGAGCGACGTAAGATTAAAGAGTTGCAAGAGACGACGCTGCCCGAACGCGTCAAGGAGATCGAAGAGATTTGCGGCAAAGCGATTCCGTACGAAGTCGATTGGGACAGTTTGGCCGACGACGCCGAGGGCTTGAACTTTCTTGATAATCTTTCATGTCACCGATTGAATATGGCTTTGCGCACGATCTGTGTTGATGACATGGGCAAAGAAGCCGTGCGCGACAGCCTGAACCTGGTCAAGCTCAGGAACGTCAAAGACAAGGCCCAAATGAAGATTAGCTTCGACGGCGGCGTGTTGGAAATGCATTGCGCTTATGCTTTGCGCACACCGACGGAATGCACAGCGACAATGAAATCCGCGAAGTCCTGATGTCAAAGCTATGAGGGAAATTAAAATGACCCACGGAGGACACAGAGGAAGAAGAGGAGCAAAAGGATTGGTGGTTATCAGTGTCTTCCTCTTTGGTTTTCTCTGTGTCCTCTGTGGTAAAGAAAGATCGGCATTCACTCAAACTACCGATCTCGCCCTGCCGCAGGAAAAGCACCTCCGCAACATCAAACAACTGACGTTTGGCGGCGAGAATGCGGAAGCTTACTTTTCCGCTGATGGGAAGAAATTAATTTTTCAGTCGACGCGCGATGGCCGTGAATGCGATCAGATTTACACGATGAACATTGACGGGTCGAACGTGAAGATGGTCTCCACGGGCGACGGCCGCACTACTTGTTCATACTATCTTCCGGGCGACAAACGCATCCTTTATTCATCCACGCACCTCGGCGCGAAGCAATGCCCGCCGCGGCCGGATTTCTCTCAGGGTTATGTCTGGGGGGTGTATGACACGTTTGATATTTTCACGGCCAATCCGGACGGATCGAACGTGAAACAACTGACCAACACGCCCGGCTACGATGCTGAGACGACGATCAATCGACAGGGCAAGTTGGTCTTCACTTCAAAGCGTGACGGCGATCTGGACATCTACACGATGGACGCCGACGGCAAGAACGTGAAGCGTCTGACTAACGAGCTTGGTTACGACGGTGGGCCGTTCTGGTCGTATGATGGGAAGCAGATCGTCTATCGCGCCTATCATCCGCAGACTGAAAAAGACAAAGCCGACTACACCGCGCTGCTGAAACAGAATTTGATTCGGCCGACGGTGCTGGATATTTGGGTGATGAACGCGGACGGGTCGAATAAGCGTCAGATAACCAAACTCAACAAAGCCAGTTTCGCGCCTTACTTTTTTCCGGACGGCAAGCGCGTAATCTTTTCTTCGAACAATGCCGATCCGAAGGGCCGTGATTTCGATCTCTACATGATTAACGTCGACGGGACCGGAATGGAGAGAATCACTTTCAACAATACCTTCGACGGCTTTCCGATGTTCTCGCCTGACGGGAAAAAGCTGGTGTTTGCTTCGAATCGCAATGCTGTGAAGCAGGGCGACACGAATATTTTTATTGCTGATTGGGTTGAGTAAAGGGGCCTATGAGTTTCAAACGCAAAATAAAAGCGGCAGCGATGGTCGTCGTGCTGGCATTCAGCCTCGCCGGAGCCACTTCGCCGCAGATGAAAAAGTTTGATGAGTTTGGCGACATCAATTGCGAGGACGAGATGGCCCGGCTCGACAATTTTGCCGTCCAACTACAGAACGACCCCGCCGCCAGGGGCGTTATGATCTTCTACGGGGGGCGCCGCTTCAGAGGACGGCTCCCCAAACAAGGTGAAGCCGCCGCTCGCGCAGCCCGGATGAAACCATACCTGGTTGAGCGGCGCGGGATTTCATCGGAGCGAGTTATCGTCATCGATGGCGGATATCGAGAAGAGTTTCATGTAGACCTTTGGGTGATTCCGGCGGACACAAAACCGCCCGAACCCAGCTCGACGATTCCGGCTAAGGACATCAAGTTTCAAAAAGGCAAAGCGAATGCGCGACAGTTCAAGTGTCAAATCTAGGTAGGTTTTTATGATTTCAAAACGAAGACAACTCCTGAGTTTAGTTTGGTTGATTGCGCTGGTCGCAACCGGACTGGCGCAACAGCCGCAGCAAACCACCAGCGTCAACCGCCTGAGACAAGCGGTCGAATACCTGGCTTCGGATGCGCTCGAAGGAAGACGCACCGGCACGCCGGGAGCAAATGGCGCCGCGCATTACATTGCCGGCGAATTCAGTCTGCTGGGTTTGCGGCCAGGGATGGACGTCGCGCGACCGGCGCGCACGCGCGGCGAGAATCGTTCGCGCTACCTGCAATCGTTTCCCTTCGTATCGTCAGTTGCTTTAGGTGCGAACAATCTGCTTTCTCTGGGAGCCGACGGCTCGACGCCGATCCGGATTGGCGAAGATTGGATGCCGCTGGGATTTTCTTCGAACGGCTCGCTCAAGTCAGCCGAAATCGTTTTCGCCGGTTATGGAATTTCGTCGGCTGAATTGAAGTACAACGATTATGCGAGTGCGAACGCCAGGGATCGCGTGGCAATTGTATTCGCCGGCACGCCCGACGGTGACAATCCGCATGGTCAGTTTACGCAGGCAGGACAGATTCGGTTCAAGGCGGCAGCGGCTCGCGCGGCTGGTGCGCGCGCACTCTTGATCGTCACGAGTGAAGACAAGCTGAAAGACGATCGGCTGGCGCAGCTTTCTTACGACAACGCCGGTGAAGCTGGAATTCCGGTAATTGTGATTACGCGAAAGCTGGCGGCGAGAATCCTGGGCGCCTCGGATGCTAACTTATCTGAATTCACCAAAGTCGCAGACGCAAGGACTTCAGCCGGCGCGCCACTGCGAGAGCCAATTAAAGGCCGGACCCTCGCCTTAGACGTAAACGTTAATCGCCTTGAATCGCCGTCATACAACATCGTAGGCATCCTGCCGGGCAGCGATCCGAAACTGAAAAACGAGGCAATCGTGCTCGGCGCGCATTACGATCACCTGGGTCGCGGCGGCGAGGGCAGCCTGGCGTCGCGCGAAGGCGAGATTCATCACGGCGCGGACGACAACGCATCAGGCACGGCCGCACTCATCGAGCTGGCCCGCCGGCTTTCAACTCAGGGTCCGAGACCGCGCCGCACGATTGTCTTCATTGCTTTCAGCGGTGAAGAAGAAGGGCTTATTGGCTCGAGTTACTACGTCAATCATCCGGTGGTGCCGCTCGCGAACACTATCGCCATGATCAATATGGACATGATTGGTCGTTTGCAAAACCAGAAACTGATTATTGGCGGCATCGGTACTGCCCCCGAATGGCGGGCAATGGTCGAAGGCCAGAACTCGCCCGCGAACATGGCGACCGCAGCCATGAATGAAGGGTTCAATTCCCCGGACTATTCAAAGCTGCGCGTGAACCTGGATCCAAAAGTTTCGCCGGTGGGGTATCCCATCGTCGTTGGCGCCAACGGCCGGCCAATGGTCACGGCAGATGCGCCGAGCACGCCGCTTGAGGCCGCCACTCCGTTTACGCTCACGCTCAATGAAGACGGCTTTGGCCCCAGCGACCATTCGTCTTTTTACTCAAAACAGATTCCGGTGCTCTTTTTCTGGACCGGCACGCACAGCGATTATCACAAGCCTTCGGACACGTCGGACAAAATTAATTACTTAGGTGAAGCGAGGATCGTTTCGTTTGTCGAGCGTATCATTCGCGACCTTGATAAGAGCGACAAGCGGCCAACTTACGCCGTCGCCAAGAGCGAGTCGCAGGGGCGCTCGACCGGATTCCGCGTCTACCTCGGCACGATTCCGAATTATGCTGATTCGAATGACGGGTTACTCCTCGATGGAGTGCGCGACGCGTCGCCGGCGGCCAGGGCCGGAATCAAGGCCGGCGACAAGATCGTGAAGATAGCCGGTCACGACGTGAAGAACGTCTACGATTACACCTATGCGCTGGGCGAAATGAAAGGCGGCCAGGAATACGAGATCGAGGTCGTTCGCGGCAGCGAACGATTGAAGTTAAAGATTACGCCCGAGTCGAGGAAGTGATTTGGAGTGCGCCGGCAGAGCGAAGCGGCGACGGCGCTTTGGATCTCGCACTGAAGTGTTCAGGAACGCAAGCGGGAGTTAGGACTCCAGTCGCGAAAACTTTAGCTTCTGATAAATCCAAAGCGCCGTCGCCGCTTCGCTCGTCCGGCGCACTCCAAAACAAAAAGGCAAAGATCGAAATCGACGCTTAGGCGCCATTCGACTTTGCCTTTGTACTTTGTCTCAGAACCGGGAGCGACGGCGACCGGATCATCTGGAGACGTGCTGATCCCCTCGCTGTCGCTCGGGGTTCCGACACTCGGCTTAAGACCTGCGCGGCCTACCAGCGCGGCTCTCGGTCGTTGCGGCTGGGACGACGATCGCGATCTTTGTCACGCCTTCCGCCGCCGCCGCCACCGTATCCGCCGCCGCCGCCGCCACCGCCGTAGCCACCGCCGCCGCGGTTGCCACCGCCACCACCGTAGCCACCACCAGGTCCGCGATCGGTCCGCGGGCGAGCTTCATTCACGGTCAGGTTGCGACCGCCAAAATCTTTTCCGTTAAGTTGTTCAATTGCCGCAGCAGCCTCTTCGGGAGTTGCCATCTCGACAAATCCAAAGCCACGCGAGCGGCCCGTCATGCGATCTTCCACGACTGATGCTGATTCAACATTCCCTGCTTGTGCGAAATGATCTCGCAGTTCGTCGCTGGTCGTCTGGAACGGTAGGTTCCCGACGTAAAGTTTCGTAGCCATCCTGATTCTACCTCTTATGCTATGGGAAGCTCGGACGGGTCTTCATCTGAAGGTAGTACCTTCGCGGTGGAACGCGACGCATCCGGTGCTCTGGCTTTTGCGAGAGCGGCTCCTGACAAGTTGACAACTAACCTCACTCTCTCTTCAGCCGAACGTCGTCGCCTTCCAGCACGGACCGGCGCCATCAGCAGTGTGGCGCGAGAGCAGGACTAAACGCGGCAAGTATGACAGGCCAGCGCGTCGAAAGGCAAGCCGAATTTAGGGGTAGCGGGTACAGCAAATAACTTGGCCTCGCGTCGCTGGATGGACCCGCTTTTTCGGAAAAATCGTTAGGAAAAGCGCCAGTTATTAGAATCGGCGGCGCCGGCGCTCCGTTCGTTGAAACGCGGCCGCGAACAATTTGGGGACGCTCAAAATGCGAATTTCCGCGCCCCCGTAACGCAGGATTCCGGCGACGGCGCGAGCGTCCGGGCCGCTGTCCACAATCGCCTCAATATCGTTGTCAAAAATCGTTATCGTGCTCCCGAAAGATTCCGCGGCGAGCGCCAGTTGCTCGTCTCCACGCAGGGCGACGACACAGGGCACCTCCGCCGGCCAGGTGCGGCGCTCGCCGGTCAGGAGAGCTACCGGATCCAGGGCGGTCAACATTCGACCACGCACACATAAGACACCGAGGATTCCGGCTGGTGAGTGCGGCAAAGCGGCGACATGTTTCGAGTCAGCAGTGCCCTCAACCTCTTCGGCGAAGACCGCGAACGTTTGCCCGCCGGCCTCAAAGGAAAACAGGTCCCGTAGTTGCGGTTCGTCCGGCGCAGGCGAGGTTTCAGGTTCAGGGATGTTCATTTGGTCGATGCTGGGGCATGAAAACATGAGATGTCAATCGGTACGCGGGCCGCTGGCCTGCTCTTCATTTCTTCTACCAGCACGCCAGAGGCGCGCGTACCGGCTGTGTGATACATTCGCGTACGCACCAAACAATTGAAGGGGACTACCGTAATGGATGATTTTGATCTCTATCGCGCGGAAATGAACGAGAAGCTCCTGGACAGTGGGCACCTTGGCATCAAGCGATTTTTCGCCCTGGATACGCAAGCCTATGAAGATGGCGCATTGGACAAAAAGACCAAAGAGCTAATGGGCCTAACGGGTTCAATCGTCCTGCGCTGTGACGACTGCATTACTTATCACATCAAACAATGCGCCGACATTGGAGTGACCCGCGAACAATTCATGGATGCCTTCAACGTCGCGCTGGTGGTAGGCGGATCAATCACAATTCCGCATCTAAGAAGAGCGGTCGATAAGTTGGATCAGGTTCTCGCGAATGAATAAAGTTTGACCACAGAGGACACACAGGAATGCAAAGATACAGAAGAAAGATTTTCTTACTCCTCTGCCTTTCTCTGTGCCCTCTATGGTTAATATTTCAATCGCTTCTCTCAAGTGCTTCATCGAAAGGTTTCGAGATGGCTGTACAGGAAGGTGCAAAAATTCGCGCGCCGGAGCTGACCGGCGATCGGGGTTGGCTAAATACAGACAAGCCTCTTTCACTCGCCGGACTCAAAGGCAAAGTCGTGCTCCTGGATTTCTGGACCTATGGCTGCATCAACTGCATGCACATCATTCCCGATCTGAAGAAGCTGGAAAAGAAATATCCGAACGAGCTGGTCGTCATCGGCGTCCATTCCGCAAAATTCGAAAACGAGAAAGACACTGAGAACATACGCCGCATCATTCTGCGTTATGAGATCGAGCATCCGATCGTCAACGACGCGGACTTCAAGATTTGGAATGCATACGCGGTCAACGCCTGGCCCACGCGATACCTGATCGATCCGGCGGGCTACGTGATTGGCAAACTCTCAGGCGAAGGCGGTTATGAGGCTCTGGACAAAATCATCGGCGACACGATTGCCGAATTTCGCAAGCGCGGCGAGCTGAACGAAGCGCCGCTAAAGCTGGTTTTGGAAAAGGCGAAAGTCGGCGACCTGCCCCTCGCCTTTCCCGGCAAAATCGTTACTGATGAAAAGAACAACCGGCTCTTCATCGCCGATTCTGATCACAATCGCATCGTTATCGCGCGGCTCGACGGCACTTTGCTGGAAACAGTCGGGACGGGCTCACATGGCGCTGAGGATGGCGCGTTTGATCGCGCAACCTTCTTTCGCCCGCAAGGGATCGCCCTGGATGGCGAGACGCTTTACGTGGCCGACACTGAGAATCATCTGATTCGCCAGATCGATTTGAAGACGAAGACGGTCACAACGATCGCGGGGACAGGTGCGCAAATGCGCGAATACGGCATGATCGGTCCGGCGAGAATGGTGGCGTTGAATTCTCCGTGGGATTTGCAACTCGTCGGACGCACGCTTTACATCGCCATGGCCGGGCCTCATCAAATCTGGAAACTCGATCTGCAAATGCGGGAAGTTTCCACCTTTGCCGGTTCGGGCCGGGAAGCTCGCATCGATGGACCAGTCGATGAAGCAGGTTTCGCACAGCCTTCCGCATTAGCGACTGATGGAAAGACTTTGTTTGTCTCCGACGCCGAAGCGAACATCATTCGCGCGATTAGTCTCGGCCCCGGGGCGAAAGTGCGGACGCTTGTAGGTGGCGACCTCTTTGATTTTGGCGACAAAGACGGGCTCGGCGACGAAGTTCGTCTGCAGCATCCGCTGGGTCTCGCGCGTTGGAACGGCAAGCTCCTGATCGCCGATACCTACAATCATCGGATCAAGTTGTTGGATCCGGTGTCGCGAGAAGTTCGGGCCTTTGCCGGTTTGGGAAAGCCCGGACAGGATGACGGGAACAAACCTTCATTTTACGAGCCGGGCGGGTTGGCCGTAACCACCGACAAACTTTACGTCGCCGATACCAACAATCATGCGATTCGCGTTGTCGATCTAAAAACGAAAGAAACGAAGACGCTTCAGATCAAAGGATTGCAACCACCGGCGTCAAATCAATCCGCGACGAACGAGGAGGTTGCGCCTAACGCGGAAGAGATCCAACTGCCCTTACAGAGGGTTCGCTCAGGTGAAGCGGCACTCTTACTTAATGTGGAACTGCCGGCGGGTTATCATCTTAACCCGAGCGCCCCGCAACGCTATTCGATTTCTATTGGACTTGCGAGGGAGACCGCTAAAAGCCCTCCTCTGACCAATAGCAAAACGGAGAAAGGACTTTCTCTCCCAATTCGAATTCCGTTCAGTTCGGTAAGCGATGTGTCCGGCGAGCATGTGTCGTTTATTCTTCAGGCGTCATTTACGTTTGTTTATTGCCGCGATGACAACACGGGAACGTGTCGCATTAAGACGTTCAAGTGGCGCGCGCCGGTCGAAGTTGTGAATGACCCGAGCGTTCCGAATGAAGTCAGGCTGAGCGCAAAAGTTGCGGCCGAGTGAAGCATCTGACTGGATCGCAAGCGTCCTCGCTTGCATTCAATGGAATTCGAAGCCACGGCTGGCAAGCGAGACGCTTGCGCTCCAGTCGGCTGCGCCAAGCACTGCAAATGCCCTCCCTGACGGTCGGGCTTCTGACACTCAACTTGCCCTGCTCGCGAACCGCTAGTAACATCAGTACTTCCCTCAAAATTCATATTGAAGGAGTCACATTGTGGCTGATAAATCATTTCTGACTGACATCAAGACGTTGCGCGAACGCGCGCGTAAACATATCGAGCAGGGCGCCGTCACCGAAGGCTATAGCGCCGATCGCGAGACCGTGATCAAAGTTCTGAACGAAGCGCTGGCCACTGAGATCGTCTGCGTGTTGCGCTACCGGCGACATTACTTTATGGCGTCAGGGATCAATGCTGACAGCGTTGCCGCGGAATTCCTGCAGCACTCGAACGACGAACAGGGGCACGCCGATCAAATTGCCCAACGAATTGTGCAACTGGGTGGCGAACCGAATTTCAACCCTGAAGGCTTGTTGACCCGGAGTCACGCTGAGTATGTCGAAGGCGAAACGCTGACCGACATGATCAAGGAAGACCTGGTGGCCGAGCGCATCGCGATCGACAGTTATCGGGACATCATTCAATATCTCGGTAATGACGATCCGACCAGCCGGCGACTGATGGAGACGATCCTGGCGGTTGAAGAAGAGCACGCTGACGATCTGGTGAGTCTGCTGGGAGAATTCGGAAAATAGCTTTTGAAGTGCGGTCCCGACTTGTCGGGATCGCCGCTTTCCCTTTCGGCGCACTCAAACCCCGTGATTATCGACAAGCAAACTAAGGCGGCGTCAAGCCGCCGCACTGCTCCAAATTTCTTTGCCTGACACTCCACCAAATTATTCCGGCCGGCCGAGCGTTTGTCGTAACTGTGGCGCGCTGATCGGCGCGGGCGAAACCAGTTGCGAGGTCTGTGGCGCGGCGATGGCGCCGGAATCACCGCGACAGTTGCCGCTGCACGAGCGCTACAACTTGAATTATGTGCGCGCGGTCCTGTCGCGCCCGTACATGTTCACGATCGTTTTTCTCGTCCTGAACTTTTTTGTTTTTCTGCTCATGTGGCAAGCCAGCGGGATGTCGACGATGTCCCTGTGGGCCGGCTTCCCGGAACCGATCTTGTACGCGTTTGGCGCCAAGACAAATTACCTGATTGGCTACAAGCATGAATGGTGGCGGCTGCTAACGCCGGTCTTCGTTCACGTGAATCTGCCCCACCTGCTGATTAACATGTACAGCCTTTGGGTGATTGGGCCATGGGTCGAAAAACTTTATGGTTCGGCCAGGTTCGTAGTGTTTTGGGTGGTCACGGGCATTGCCGGAGTGCTCGCGAGCTACCTGACCGTGGTTCCGGGATCGCATCCCGGCGTGCTTGGCAGTTTCCTGATCAAGAGTCACGACGATCCTTCAGCCGGCGCATCGGGCGCGTTGTTTGGTCTGGTCGGCGTGCTCTTTGTTTTTGGCGTGAAGTATCGTCGTGAGTTACCCGAAGGTTTCAAACGCGCATTTGGAACCGGCCTGTTGCCGATCATCCTGCTGAATCTGGCGATTGGATTTGTGGGCCGCGGAATCATCGATAATGCGGCGCACATGGGTGGATTACTCTCCGGCGCGGCGCTCGCGTTAGTGGTGGGTTATAAGCGCCCGGGGCAATCGACGGGTGTGACGATCGCGTGGCGAGTAGCACAGATTATTTGTCTGCTCGTGATCGCAGTCACATTTTTTATGGTGGCGCGAGATTTTGATATCACGCTGTAAGTGTCAGAACCGGGAGCGATAGCGACCGGATCAAGGGTAAGACTTGCGATAGAGAAAAACAAAAGGTTCTGGCGTATTCAAAGAAGAGTCCTGATCCGGTCGCTATCGCTCCCGGTTCTGACACGAGGAGAAAATATGGAAATCAAGAAAGTTGGCGTGCTCGGCTGCGGGCTGATGGGTTCAGGCATCGCACAAACAGCCGCGATGGCTGGATTCGAGACCACCGTGCGAGAAGTTTCTGCGGAGCTCTTGCAAAAAGGTTTTGCCGCGATCGAAAAGTCCCTGGAGAGATTTGCCGGCAAAGGCACGTTGACCGCCGAACAACAGAAGGCTGCGCGCGATCGTTTGTTCGGCACCACGACATTCGACGACCTGGCCGACTGTGACATCATCATCGAAGCCATCATTGAAAACCTCGACGAAAAGCAAACGACCTACAAAGCCCTGGACGAGCTTTGCAAACCAGAAACAATTTTCGCATCGAACACTTCTTCGCTGTCGATCACGCAGATGATGGTTGCGACATCAGCAACTCGTCAGCAGCGTTTCATCGGCATGCACTTCTTCAATCCGGTGCCGATCATGAAATTGGTCGAAGTCGTGCGCACGATTCTTACGGACGCAGATGTTTACGAAGATGCGGTCGCCTTTGGCAAGAACCTGGGCAAAGTTCCCGTGCGCGCCAGTGACAAGACCGGCTTTATCGTAAATCGTCTGTTGGTGCCGTACATGCTCGATTCGATTCGCGCGTTGGAAGAAGGTGTGGGCTCGATCGTCGATATCGACAACGCGATGAAACTCGGGTGTGGATACCCGATGGGACCGCTGACGCTCGGCGATTTCGTCGGGCTGGATACGACTTACTACATCGCTGAGATCATGTTCAATGAATTTCGCGAGAAGCGTTTTGCGCCGCCGCCGCTTTTGAAGCGCATGGTCTTAGCGGGTTTGTACGGTCGGAAATCAGGCCGAGGCTTTTACGACTACACAAAAGATCCTAAGAACCCAACGCCGATGAATCTGGTTTAGAACTATCCGCAGATAAACGCGGATAGACACGGATTAGAAAGAGAAGTAGCCACAAAACGGCACAAGAAGCACAAAAAGGAAAGCCTCATTTCTGTTTGTGCCTTTTGTGCTTTTTTGTGGCTGTCTTTGTTCTTATCCGCGTCTATCTGCGTTCATCTGCGGCTAAACTCATTTCGCCTGGGCGACAAAATCTTTCGTGCGCGGGTCGCGTGGTGCATTCAAAATCTGATCAGCCTTTCCGAATTCGATCACTTCACCGGCTTCAATATAGAGCAATTGATCCGCGAGTCCTTCAAGAAATCCGATCGAATGCGACACCACGACCATCGTATGTCCACGTTCGACGAAGCCACGCAAAAGGGCACGAAGACCGGCACTACGTTTCGGATCGAGCGCGCTGGTCGGCTCGTCGAACATCAATAACGCCGGATGCATTGCGAGAGCGCGGGCGATTGCCACGCGCTGCTGCTCGCCGCCGGAAAGCGATTCAGGATAGCGACGGGCCTTCTCTTTCAAGCCAACTGATTCCAGCAGCCGGTACGCTTCGTCTTCGGCCTCTTTGCGCGGGACTTTCTGCACATGCGTCGGCGCTTCGATGATGTTACCAAGTACCGTGAGGTGCGGAAACAGATAGAGATGCTGAAAAACTGTTCCGACTTTGCGTCTGAGGTCGTTGACGCGTCGCTGGTATTCATATTTTGAAAGATTCGGTTCCAGCCGCAGGCCGTCCACCTCGATCATGCCACCGTCAATTCGTTCCAATCCATTCAGACAACGTAAGAGCGTAGTCTTCCCACTTCCGGAGGCCCCAATAATTCCGAGCACCGTTTTCGGCGGAACTTCAAACGACACACCGCGGAGGATGCGTGTGCCGTTTCGCTTTTTGATGAGATCGTTGACGCGAATCATTTCTGTCATTCTCCCCTCTCCCTCGGGGAGTGGCGGCCTACACTGTAGTAGGGCCCTACGGGCCTTTGTGGTTAATGGGCTTGGGTTTCTCTACAAATATGCCGGGCCTGACGGCCCTTCGGCGAATACTGACCACGAGAAATCTTCATTATTCTGACACGCCTAATCCGTCACGCTTGCCCTCTCCCGGACGGAGAGAGAATAAAGAATTCTTAATTCACTTCCGCTTCCACAGCTTCAACGGCTTCCCTTCTTTGCAGACGCCGTTCAAGTCGGCGCGCCAAGTGGGCCATCGGCAAACTCATTGCCAGGTAGTACAACGACACGGCCACGCCCAACAGCAGGAATTGACCCGAAGCATTTGCTAATTCGCGATAGGCGGTCGCCAGTTCCCAAACTGAAATTGCGTAAGCGGTTGAAGTATCTTTGAACAGCGAAACAAAATCATTCGTCATCGGGGGCAAAGCGATGCGAAATGCCTGGGGCAAAATGATTCGCCGGAATGCCAGCAAAGGACTCATGCCCAAAAGGTATGAGGCCTCCCACTGTCCGCGCGGAATGGCTTCCAGCGCGGCGCGGTAAACCTGCGATTCGTACGCGGCATAGTTCAGCCCCAAACCGATTAGCGCGGTGAGCCAGCCCGGCATCGCCAGTCCAATCGTCGGCAGGCCAAAGTACAAAAACAGCAATTGGACCAGCACCGGCGTGCCGCGAAAGAACTCGACGTACACGGTGCACAGCCACTGGATCAGGCGCGGCCCTTTCCATTGGCCGACGGCCAAAGGCATTCCCAGAACGAGCGCTATGATCATAGATCCAAACGCGATCAAAACTGTGACGACCGCCGCGCGCGCCAGACGCCAAATCGCTTCACGCCAATTGAACGCCGCGGACGTTATGTCGTAAGCGGATTCATTTGTTTTCTGATCCGCTTTGTTTGGAGTGCGTAGTTCAAGTTGAGCTTCGTTCCAAAGGCCCCATTTGCGCAGGATTGTTTCCAGCGTGCCGTCGTTAGTGATTTTGTCGATGGCGGTGTCGACTTCGGACTTGAGGGCATCGTCGCCTTTGCGCAAACCGATGTTGTAGGTGCCGCGAAAGAAAGGTTCAGTGGCGCGTTTCAGCTTCGCGTTCTTGCTGACATAAAAGACTTCGGCCGGCACGTCCATGATCACGGCATCGATCCGTTTTAGTTCGAGATCGCGATAGGCCGCCACCGGATCGGCATAACCCTTCATTGGAATTTGTTCTTTTTCCAGCAGGCGCGACGCCGCAGTATTGCCGAGGGTTCCGACCGTTCGATTCTTGCAGTCGGCGAGCGAATGAATCTCTTGCTCGTCGCTACGGACTGTAAGCGCGAGCTGAAAAATGTAATAGGGCTTGCTGAAGAGAATCTGCTTCTGACGATCGGCGGTCGGCTCCAGGCCATTGACGATTACATCGAAAGATCTGCGCTGCAGGGCTGAGACCAAAGTCTCCCAGTCCGAAGGAACAAACTCGGCTTTGCGATTCATGGCCGCGGCCAGTGCGTCCACAATTTCTTTTTCATATCCAATGTACTGATCGGGGTGACTGGGATCGTTGTAGACGTAAGGCGCGCCGCCGCTGGGATCGGCGCCCCAGCGAATAGGCTTTTGGGCAGAGGCCGAACCGAGCAACAACATCAGGACAGTCAATGTCCGCAAGAGAGCAAACGGTATTTGTAGACGACGATGTTGCATCAGCGCGTTCGAGCGACCAAGGGCCTGTCATTGTAGCGTGAATCGTAGCCGCGGAGCGGCGGAAGATCTGTAGCCCACCGCGCGAGCCGTGGGTAGAAGGCGATGATTGATAGATCAGCCGCAGGGCGGCGCAAAATCTGTAGTCAATAGGCGCGAGCCATTGGATCAAGGCGCCGGGGACAACGCAGCCCTGGAGGGGCGCGAAACATTATCGTTGCTTGTTTTGATGTATCGCCGCTTTGCGGCTGCGTTGTCAATCATCGCCTTTACCCACGGCTCGCGCCGTGGGCTACAGATCTTTCGCCGCTCCGCGGTTAACACCATGTGCGGCTGAGACATGCACCACCTTAAATGCCAGCGAAAATCTTGTTGATGCGCGCGAGCATCGTGTAGCATGTCGCTGCTCTGATTCAAACTTTCGCGCTTCGTGCTAAATGCGGACAGGGATGTCCGCGCTCCAAAAACTAATGTGCACAGACAGAAGAGATTTCCTCCGTTCCACCGCCGGCGTGGTTGGGGCAACACTTATCGGAAGCAAGTTTGCTTTTGCTGACACCACCGACGTCAATGCAATTCAAGAGCGACAGGATGTTCCTGAATTGATCAGGCGCTTGCCGAAAATGACCGCGGGGATTGTTCCGATCACCGATGACGAACGCAAAGCGCGCATCGGCAAAGCGCAGAGCTTGATGAGCGATCAAAAGATCGACGCAATTTATATCGAACCAGGCTCGACGATGTTCTACTACACCGGCATGCGCTGGAGCACGAGCGAGCGCATGCTCGCGCTGGTAATTCCGCAGCGCGGTGAACTCGCCTGGGTGTGCCCCAAATTTGAAGAAGAGCGCGCGCGCGAACTGATCAAATTCGGCACAGACATTCGCACCTGGGAAGAAGACGAAAGCCCTTATCGTCGCGTCGCCGAGATCTTTCGCGATCGAGGCATGCGCAATGGTCGCATCGGAATCGAAGAGCGCGTCCGCTTCTTTCTCTTCGACGGCATTCGACAGGCAGCACCGAGATTGGAATTCGTCAGCGCGACACCGGTCACTGCCGGTTGCCGCATGTACAAGTCGCCGGCAGAAATCGCTCTGATGCAGAAAGCTAACGACCTCACGTTGCTTGCCTATCGCGCCACCTGGGCCACAATGCGTGACGAAATGCCGCAGGCTGAATTTGCCAACAATTGCGCCACCGCATTTCGAAATCTTGGAGTGCAGGGCGGGGTCTTTTGCAGCTTTGGCAAATACACCGCGTTCCCGCACGGCAGCATCGCGCCGCAGACTCTGCACGAAGGAGACGTCGTGCTGATGGACGGCGGATGCACCGTCGAAGGCTATGCTTCAGACATTACGCGCACGTTTGTCTTCGGCAAAGCGACGCAACGTCAGCGCGAGATTTGGAATCTCGAAAAAAGATCTCAGGACGCCGGGTTTGCTGCTGCAAAAGTCGGTGCGCCTTGCGAAGCGGTCGATGCGGCCGCGCGCAAAGTAATCACTGATGCCGGATTTGGACCTGACTACAAAGTGCCCGGGCTCCCGCACCGCACCGGTCACGGCATCGGGCTCGACGGCCACGAGTGGACGAACTTCGTGCGCGGCAACAAGACTTTGATAAGGCCCGGGATGTGTTTCAGCGACGAACCGACAGTGGTGATTTACGGCGAGTTTGGAATTCGTCTGGAGGATTGTCTTTACATCACCGAAAACGGCCCGAAGTTTTTTACCGCGCAGAGTCCTTCGATCGATAAGCCGTTTGGCTGATGAGGTCCGTAGTCGCCAATATCGTTCGAGCGATCGGCACCGCGCTGCTGATTGGGGCGATCTTCGTGGGCCGAAAAGTTAAAGCAGGCATTTGAGTTTGCAGGTTCAAGAGAAGCTCTCCCTGGGCCCAGGAATCGGAACGAATCAGGCTAATCTGAGAATTCGATGAACTGTGACCTCGACTCTGCGATTTTGTAGCAAGATCCTACCCACTCCCAGGCGAAATAAAACTTTAGCAATCGTCATATTGTTTGACTGGTGACACTGCTGCGCCCGAATCGTTGTATTGAATCCAGTCGCGATTAACAGCCCTGGTTGCTGGAGCACCCTCGTGGAATTCGATATCAAGGAATTAACGATTGCCGTCCTGGTAGGAGCGTTCGCCATACTCGGCTTCGAGGCGATTCTCGAGTTCTTTTTCTGCGGAGGCCCGCTGGATCTGTTTGCCATGTGGATGACTAAGAGGGCCGTTCCGAGTGGAACCAATCATCGACCCGGCAAAAAGGTCGAGGAGACTTTAATCATAGCTGCCGTGTTCATTCTTGTGGCTTTCACCCTGGGAGTCTTTGCTGAAGATATTTCTCAAAAGAACCTTTACGAACGACCGCTGTATTCCTTCCTGAAACACTTGAATTTCTTCGACGAAGTAGACGATCGTGCTTCGTCCCTGATCAAGAACTTTGCGGAGCCCAGCGACCTCGCTCGCGACCTGGCCGCGAATAACGCGTTCCTAATCAGTGATACCGCCAAGCCTGGCGAGTCTTCCGGGCCTGGGCGAAAAGTACAGGAATGGATAAGAAACGGGAGCAAATGTTTTCCCGAACCTAAGATACCAACGTGTCCCACGCGGCAGGACGTTGAAAACGCCGCTGCGAACCTCTATTACTATGCGAAGAATACCGTCTATCTTTACCCCAACGCTCCCGGCGCGGCTGCGGACCTAAAAGCTTTCGAGGACCGGATCACCTTTGAAAGGTCGATCGCAGTAATTGGAATTATTTATTCGGTTATTGCGGTTCCGCTCTTCGTGATTCTTGTCTTCAGAAGAGCCTTTATCATAGCGGCAAAATACTGCCGGCCAATGAAGTCGTTCCGAACATGGTTGCAGACAAAGCTGAGCCGCCTGAGGGTCGGAATTAGAAGGATTCTTAGTGAAGACGGGCAGGAACAGAGGGAGTCAACTAAGAATGATGTCGCCAGGAAGCCATATGTTCTGCATAGCAAACAATTTGTGTTGATCGTGACGCTGATGACAGTCTCAACACTTAGTCTGTGGGCGTACGGGCGTGAAACGGACGCTTTTAACAAGCGCGCTTTCGGATATCTTTCTACAATGCTTTTCTCAGAAAACCGAAAGCAGCAAGTCTGGAAATAAGATCAATCCGACTCCGAACCCAAAGTTGCGGCCCAGGCGACCTTGGATCGTGCATCAAGCATCACGCGGAAATCACTTTAATGTACTCTCGAACTTTCTGAAGTCTTCCTCCAGCTTCCACTGGAGGTTGGCCTTCGCACTGCTGTTAACATATTGCTGGCAGGCATTTGAGCTGAGCTTCATCACCGCCACATCTTGAGCGCATTGGCTCACGGCAACAAACTTTCTTGCGTCACTCCACAGACTCGCGCCCGAAATAAACGCGTACTGAAGGCTGTTGCGAGCCATCATCTTCAGCTGCATGTAACCAAGCCCCTGATCCTGCACGGCCCGCAGATACTCGCGCGAGATTTCTGAACGCGAGACGCCTTCGTCGTCGGTCGCCAGCGCGACGGGCACGCCGTATTTCAGATAAGTCGCGAGCGGGTGTTGCGGTCCGCTGACGCCGAGAATCGAATCGTTGCTCGACAAGCAAATCTCGACCATCACTTTGCTGCGGGCCATTTGTTCCATCAAAGCAACCGCGCCCTTCTCGTGCATGATGTCGACGCCATGACCAATCCGATTGGCTTTCGCCGTCGTCACTGAGTCGCGAATGTGATAGGTCAAACCTTCTGGCGGAACGATGCCGGGGACAAGCTCGCCGGCGTGCAGGCTCAGGTGCGCGCCGGAATATGTCTGCCGCAGAAACTGGAGCATCTGCATGTGCACCGAGAAGTTCTGCATCGACGGCGCGCCGTCTTCAGCCTGCACCAGATTCAAAGCGACGACTTTTGGATCGGGAAGGTTGGCCAGCGCAAAACCTGTGACCATTTGCGCGAACACCGGTCCCAGGGGTGAGTTGCGCGCGACCTGCGCGATGTAGCGAATAACAACTTTGCAACCCGGGTCTGCCTGAGGTGTACCACATTTCAAGATGCTGTCCTTTTCGGCTTCAGCATCTTTCAGGTTCTTAATCGCCAGCGGCACTGCCGCATCGATTCCGTTAGCTTTCAATTTCCCCAGCGTGCTGGCCGCGTTTCCATCCCATCCGACTTGGACGCCGATTTGACTTGAAAGCACACCTGTCGAGTTGCCGTCCGGAGTCAGCATCAATTCCAGATACGACACGTTTCCGTGGGCCGCTCGGGTGACTGCTTCCGCGAGCATTTTTCCATTGTTGTTGTAAGTCGCCACGCCGAACTTGCCGAACGTATTGAAAAAATGATCGTGCCCACTGTCTCCGGAAAGCTGCCAGTTGCGCATCGACCAGCCGTCGATTATCTGCTGGAAGAGAACCGAATTCGTGAGGGCGTTGGTTATGGGAACCTGACCCGTCTTGCACGGCGCCTCCGATGCGGCCCACGTCGTGGTGTTCACACAATCGCCGGCCGCCGCTGCCCATTGAATATAAGACTCGGCGTAAATCGTGCCCGAAAGGTGACTATGCAAGTCTCCGCCTTTGGGCATCTGCAGAAGAAACGCAAACAGTTTGGACGGCGAGTTTCGGATTGAGTCAAAGTACTGGGCCGTGCGCGCGGTTGGTCCAGGTGCTTGAGCCGCGATTGTGACTGCGTAAAAAAGAATCGTGACTAAAGCTGCGGCCGAGCGCCTCAGCCACGGTTGTCGGGGAATTTGTTTCTGCAATGGCTTACTCCTGTGCAACGGATTGCGAGGTCGCGTCATTCTATGCGACAAGGCAAACACAGTCCATGTCATTTTTCTTTGCCCCCAAAAAGTTTTGCTGGAAAAACCCTGCCATTTGCTCTTGGAAAATCAACGCGTTTCGACTTTTTTGCTGAGAGATTGGAAAGGCATCAAGCATGCCGAATTACTTGAAGGAGCGAACGATTAGATGAAACTGTTCTCAAAAATCTTGCTGGGTTGCGCGGTTCTGGTAATCCTGACCTGTTCGAGCGGCAACGTTTATGCCGACGGACTAACGCTGGTGAGCCCGGATATTCAGAAACTCGTGCCACCGATTTCGGCGCTGAACTTTGAACATCAGGGATTTCGCAGAACGGAATCCGGTGGTGTCCGCTGGGACGGCACTCAGGACATTTCTTTCGGTGACATCAGCGCGGGCCCGCATCAACACACGATTTCGTTAACCGATCTGGGAATTGGACGGGCAAACGATCTGCGCGTGTTGCTGAATATCAACGAAGCGAACGGCGGCGCCAAGATGCCGATAACCATCGACTCTTTAGTGTTGACCGCCTTCGACCAGAATGGCAACAGCATTTTTAGCGCATCGTTGGTAAATGGCCCCGTAAGTTTGGAGCAGTTCAAGAAGGCTCAGGGTTCCCAATCCGATTATGTTTTTGGGCTGGATAGCGCCGCAGCCACGCGTCTGCAGGCCGCCATCGACCAAAATCCGACGTTGCGTCTGGGACTCTCAGCGCAATTGAGCAACGTGGACGGCGGACCCGAAAGATTCTATTTCGCGGCCGGCGCGACACCGACGCCTGAGCCGGCCACATTGGCGTTGCTAGGTACCGGCATCGCGGGTCTTGCCGGAGTTGTGCGGAGAAAACGCAAAGCGGCGGCAGCGGAAAAAACAGAAGACCTGAAGTAAAAAACTGATAGCTATTTATGTGAGGGCCGGAGCGCGAACGCCTTCCGGCCTTTTTGTTTTTTGGAGAAACGATCGTTGTCCCCGTTCGTGTTCACATTCTGATTGACAAAGCGGCTGGATGGGCATAGAAGATTTCGCTACTTTGCTTATGAAGGGTGGAGGTCATGCGCACTAAGCTAACGATTCTTTTGCTGACATTGATGTTAACGGTCCTTCCGTCTCGATCATTACTTTCATCCAAAGTGATTGCGTCCAGGAAAACAGACACCGCCTATCTCTACATCGAGGTCGAAACGAAGGTCTATCGCAAAGGTGTCGAGATCAGCAGCGAGAACCCGGAAGAGCGCCGTTGGTATTTTTCAAACGTCGTCGTGCAGCCGGAAGACGTGCCCAGCTACTCGCTGATAAAGCAGAAGGTCATGCCTTACTTCAGCCGCAACGTGATGGATCCGTTTGAAGCGCGCGGCTTTTCGCTCGATTACGGCGATCAGGACGTGAGGCTAAACGGCGAAACCTCCCGGGCCAATTACGAAACCAAAGAAGAAGCCGAAAAGGCCCGTGTGGAAGAAATCGACTATCGTAAGAATCAAAGCGGCAACATCTATTCTTTCGAAATCGTTTGGGGACCCGCCAAAGGCGAAGAAACCAGCAAGCCTAAATTGATCTATCGCGATAAGGAACAGCCGAATTACGGCGCCCCGAAGTGATGCAAAGAAGAATCAGCCACAAAAAGGAAGCCTTATTTCGGTTTGTGCCGTTTGTGCTTTTTTGTGGCTACCTTTGTTTTTATCTGCGGCTAATTCATTCCGCTTGCGCGACAAAAGCTTTCGATTCCGATCAGTCACGGTTAGACTCCAGAGTGGCGCCTGACGGGACTCGCTTGCCCAACTCAAGCTTCGGATTCCGCTGAATGCAGGCGAGACGCTTGCGCTCCAGTCAGGTCGCCGCACTCTAAATGCTCAACTTTGCCATTCAGACTGCGCGCGACGCGGGAAGTATTCTGGCCGAACGCTTTGGCCGCAAGATCGAAATCTCCAACAAGAGCGAGATCGATCTCGTCACGGAATCGGACCTTGCTTCAGAACGTCTAATCATCGATCGAATCAAAACTTATTATCCTCGCCACGCAATTCTGGCTGAAGAGTCAGGCGCCAGCGAGCCAGTCGATCGGGAAAGGCCGAGTGAGTGGCGCTGGATTATTGATCCACTCGATGGCACAACGAACTATGCGCATGGCTATCCGTGCTTCTGTGTTTCGATCGCGCTGGAGTGCAAAGGCCGCATGGAACTGGGAGTGATCTACGATCCGATGCGCGACGAAATGTTTACTGCCGAACGCGGACAGGGTGCGGCGCTGAACGGGCGCGGCATTCGCGTCTCGCCCACACCGACGCTGGCCAGCGCTCTACTATGCACCGGCTTTCCCTACGACGTGCGCGAACGCAGCGAATTCGCGCGGCATTTTGCGAACTTCATCATGTCGGCCCAGGGTGTGCGTCGCGATGGCGCCGCCGCTCTCGACCTCGCATACGTCGCCGCCGGTCGCTTCGATGGATTTTGGGAGGAAGGTCTGAAACCCTGGGACGTGGCGGCCGGCGCGCTAATCATTGAAGAGGCCGGCGGTCGAGTTTCGAATTATGCGAACGGGCCAATGGACATATTCCGGCCGCCGATTCTTGCCAGCAATGGCTTGATTCATGAGGCCATGATGAGCGTGCTGGCGCTCTAGCAAATCGGGCTCATTCGACGACTAATCATCGCCTAAACTTTCGATTGCCGGAATCCAAGTTCGAACAGAACTCCAGGGTATTTCCGAGTTGCGAAAGGCTCAGCACTATCTTATTCTCCCGGGGCAAAGTAAGGCTGAGCCCACACACGGGTTGCTGGTCCGCTGTGCGTTCTGGCTTTGATACTGACCGACAATCAGCCTTAACAAAGCTAATTCATTTCGCCTCGCGCTCAAACTAGTCCCGATCACTGGGCGCAGCCGGCATAGGAGAACACTCATGTCGTCGTCCCCCTTTCGTCGCGCACGTATGCGTGCTCACCGCTACACTCTCCTGGCCGGCATTGTCTTGCTAGCCGCTTTTGCATCCGCCATCGGTCTGGTTACGACTCAGAGCAAAGTAACCGCCAGAGGTCTTCGGATCTTGACAGCAGTCACGCCGTTCGCGCCGTGCGGCCCTGCCGTAGTTACCAACAGCAACGACAGCGGCGCAGGTTCCTTACGCGACATCATCGCTAATGCATGTTCCGGAGACACGGTTACTTTTGATATGACGGCCGGACACGTCACTACTCCTGTTACTTTGACATCGGGCGAATTGTTGATTGACAAGGACCTGACTATCACCGGGCCGGGCGCGAACCTGCTAACGATTTCAGGAAATAACAATAGCCGCATCTTCGAGATTCGGCCCGGCAAGACGGTGAGCATTTCGGATCTGACGATTGCGAACGGGAGAGTGCCCAGCGGCAACAGTTCCGGCGCAATCTACAATAACCACGCTACGCTTACCCTCGCCAATTGCGTAGTGAGTAACAATAGCGCCGACATTGCCGGGGGGGCTATCAGCAACGATGGCGGGAACGGGAGCGCTTCGTTAACGATTATTAACAGCACTATAAGCGGTAACAGCGCATCGTCGTTTGGCGCTGGAATCTTCAGTGGCGGTTTTCAGGGCAACGCGACGCTTAACATTGTGAACAGCACGATAAGCGGAAACGGACAGCCTTCATTCGGCGGCGGCATTTATAACTCTGGTGGCAACGGAATCGCCAACCTGAATATCGTGAATAGCACCATCGCGGGTAATCAAGCGGCATCCCAGGGTGGAGGAATCTTCAATGAAGGCAACCTCGGTACGGCTCTCATCACGCTAACCAACACCATCGTCTCGGACAATACCGGTCCAAACGGCCCGGACATTGAAAATGCATTTGGAACCGTCTCCGGTAATCAGAACATCATAGAGACGACCACTGGTTATACCATCAGCGGATCCGGCAACATTAACGCCGACCCACTACTCGAGAAAGATGGTCTGGGCAATCCATTCCTCAAGTCCAACGGTGGGCCAACCCAAACGATCCAATTGTTAGTCGGCAGCCCGGCCCTGGACGCGGGCGACAATACAGCCGCCATCAATGCCGGTCTTACAACTGATCAGCGAGGCTCAGGCTTCGCGCGGATTGTTGACGGTCCAGATCCGGACATAACCGATACCGTCGACATCGGAGCCTTTGAGGCGCAAGTGTCAGTGGAGGATATTACCGACAAGGCCACCAACGTCGACACTCAATTGCAATTCACATTCAATGTTGGCGGCGCAGCTTCGATCACTTCGGTCACGGCAACCTCCGACAATACGACCGTAATTCCGAATAGCTCAGGCAACATCAATGTGACGGGTTCAGGCCCAACCCGCACGCTGACAATCAATCCGGCGGCAGGCCAGTCGGGGATTGCTCTGATCACAGTTACGGTCAACGGCACGAATAGTCAAAGCATGAGTGACACATTTTTCGTGGATGTTGGCGTGGTGGCTCATACTCCATCCGTTACGAATGCGACCACCGACGAAGACACGCAAAGCACTTCCGGACTTGTCATCAGCCGGAACGCCGCCGACGGTTCCGGAGTTACGCATTTCAAGATCACAAGTATTACTAACGGGACCTTGTTTAAGTCAGACGGCGCGACGCAAATCAATGCTGGTGATTTCATTACCTTTGCCGAAGGAAATGCCGGGTTGAAGTTTACCCCGGCGGCAAATCTCTTCAGTGCGTCAACTTCCTTTAACTTTACGGTGAAGGCTTCGACCACGAATGACGATAGCGGTTTGGGCCGTTTCGCAGCCACGGCCACCATCACCGTGAATCCCGTTGCAGATACTCCGTCGGTTACCAATGCCACCACCAACGAAGACACACAGAGCACTTCAGGTCTCGTCATCAGTCGCAACGCGGTGGACGGCGCCGAGGTTACTCACTTCAAAATCAGCGGGATTACTAACGGCGCCCTTTTCAAGAACAACGGCATAACCCAAATCTCGAATGGTGAATTGATAACTTTCGCTGAGGGGAACGCGGGGTTGAAGTTTACGCCTGCCGCGAACATTTTTTCGCCTGGGGCCACTTTTAGTTTTCAGGTGCAGGGCGCAACGAACGCATCCGGCGCAGGCCTGAGCAGCGGCTCTACCACCGCGACGATCAACGTCAATTCCGTGGCCGACACGCCTTCAGTAACTAACGCGACGACTAACGAGGACACGCAGACGACGACCGGTCTGGTAATTAGCCGCAGCCCGTCTGACGGCGCAGAGGTTACCAATTTTAAAATCACCGGGATCTCCGGAGGCGCGTTATTCCTGAATGATGGAACCAGTCCGATCAACAACGGCGACTTTGTTTCTGTAGCCCAGGGCGGAGCCGGATTGAAATTCACGCCGACACCCAACTCTATTTCCAATGGAAGTTTTCAAGTACAGGCCTCGCAAAGCAATAACAATGCTGGTTTAGGCGGAGCTCTGGCAACAGCGACGATTACGGTGAACCCGGTGGCCGACACGCCGTCCGTAACCAACTCCATGGCGCCAGTCAACACCCAGACCTCATCGGGCCTGGTGATTAGCCGGAATGCAGCCGACGGCGCCGAGGTAACTCATTTCAAAATTACTAACATTCAAAATGGCACGTTGTTCAAGAGCGACGGAACAACCCAGATCACCAACAACGCATTCATTACCTTTGCCGAAGGCAATGCCGGGTTGAAGTTCACGCCTGCCAACAATCTGGTCAGTCCGGGCACGTCCTTCAGTTTTCAGGTACAGGCTTCGCTAAGCAACAGCGATAGCGGAGTGAGTGGCGGCACCGCCACCGCGACCATCATAGTTACCTGCGGCCCGTCGATCGTCTCGAACAGTAATGACAGCGGAGCGGGTTCACTGCGCGCCACCATCAACAGCGCCTGCATAGGCAGCACGATAACCTTCGACATGAGCGCCGGCCACGTTACCAGTCCGATTACGCTTACCAGCGGCCAACTGGGGATCAATAAGAGTCTGACGATTCAAGGGCCTGGTGCGAACCTTCTGTCGATTTCGGGCAATAACAGTTTTCGCGTCTTTGAAGTCACGGCCCAGACTGGCGCATCAGTGAACTTTTCAGGTCTAACCATCACGAATGGCCGCGCTGTTGGAAATGTAGGTGGCGGGATTTATGTTTCGCAGCCGGCAAACACACGCATCAGTTCCTGTGTGGTCAGTAATAACACGGCTACGTTGGGCGGCGGGATCGCGAACAGTGGTAACGGCGACTTCACTTCCGAATACAGCACCATCAGCAATAATTCAGCCGGTACCGGAGGCGGTATTTACAACGACTCGGGCTCGCTAAACCTCATTAACAGCACCATCGACAGTAATTCGGCGACGACTAACAACGGTGGCGGGATAATACACAATACTGGCGCAGGGAACGTCGTCAACAGCACAATCACTCATAACAATGCGGTCAGCAACGGCGGGGGAATAATGAATAATTCTCTGTCCGCCTCGTTCAAGTTCAGGAACAGCATTGTGGCACTGAATACCGCCAACGTTGGTCGTGACCTTAATGGCTCGTTCCTGTCGAATGGGCATAACTTAATTGGCAGTAGCAGCGGCAACGGGGGCTTCATCAACGGGCTGAACGGCGACAAAGTCGACGTAAATGCCAGGCTGGCTACACTAGCCAATAACGGTGGCCCAACCCAAACGGTAGCGCTTTTGCCGGGCTCGCCGGTGCTTGACGCCGGCGACGACTGCGTCACGGATCCTGCGCACTGCGGCGACTCGAACATCGCGCAATTCACCACGGACCAGCGCGGGCCCGGCTTCAATCGCAGCGCCGACGCGGCTTCGGATACTGACTCAACTGCCAATGTCGACATTGGCGCGTTCGAGGCCCAGGTGTCGGTCGAGGACATCACTGACAAAAGCATCAATGAAGACGGACAACTGAGCATTCTCTTCAGCACCACGATTTCGGCTTCGAACATTACGGCCACATCCAGCAACACGACGCTGGCGCCGAATAACCCGGCAAATATTTCGGTGAGCGGGTCGGGCACGCTTCGTGGCTTATCGGTGATTCCCGTGGCGAATCAGAGCGGTACCTCAACCATTACAGTTACGGTCGCCGATAACAACGGTCAGACCATGACTGATACGTTTGTGCTGACGGTGAATTCAGTTAACGATGCGCCATCATTTACCAAAGGCCCGGATCAAACAGTCAATGAAGATTCCGGCGCCCAGCTAGTCAATTGGGCGACAAATCTTTCGGCCGGTCCGGCGAACGAATCCGGACAGGCGCTTTCGTTCCAGATAACGAACAACACTAACGCGGGTCTGTTCTCAGCCGGCCCGGCAGTGAGCCCGACCGGCACACTGACCTATACACCGGCCGCCAACGCGAACGGCTCAGCCACGATCTTTCTGGTGGTTAAGGACGATGGCGGCACGGCTAACGGCGGTGTCGATACTTCCGCAGTTCAGACATTCTCAATCACGGTGAATTCAGTTAACGACGCGCCCTCATTTACCAAGGGTGCAAACCAAACCGTGAACGAAGATGCGGGCGGGCAAACAGTCAACAACTGGGCAACGGCGATTTCGCCCGGTCCGGCGGACGAGTCGGGACAGACCGTGACGTTTCAAGTTACTGGTAACACAAACGCTGCGCTGTTCTCGGCTGGCCCGGCGATTAGTTCGACAGGCACTTTGACTTACACGCCGGCGGGAAATGCGAACGGCTCAGCCACCATCACGATCAGTCTGAAAGACAACGGCGGCATTGCCAACGGCGGAGTTGACACCTCCGCCTCACAGACCTTCACCATCACGGTGAACTCTGTTAATGACGTGCCGTCATTTACCAAGGGAGCGGACCAGACGGTCAACAACAATGCCGGGGTCCAGACGGTCCCGAATTGGGCGACAAATATTTCTGCCGGGCCGGCGAATGAGTCTGCTCAGACACTCACGTTTCAGTTAACTAATAACAGCAATCCGGCGATTTTCTCAGTCGCTCCCGCGATTAGTCCGAGCGGCGCCTTAACTTACACGCCGGCCCCCAACGCAGTTGGCACAGCCACGATCACGATAAATCTCAGAGACAACGGCGGGACGGCGAACGGCGGAGTCGATACTTCGGCCTCACAATCTTTTGACATCACTGTGAATCCCGCGGCCGGCTTTATTAGTTTTGCCTCGGCTAATTCCAACACGACGGAAAGTTCGGGCTCAGTCACAATCACGGTTAAGCGCACGGTATCGCTGACACAGCCGGCCGCGGTCGACTATGCCACGAGCGGCGATAACGGTTTACCCTGCTCAACGGCCGGTGGAGTGGCCACGCCGAAGTGCGATTTCACGACCGCGCTTGGGACGCTGACCTTTGCCGCCGGCGAAGACACCAAAACGATTACGATTCTGATTAGTCAGGATAGTTTCGTCGAAGGGGCAGAGACCTTCAGCCTCTCGCTGTCTAATCCGACCGGAGGCTCGGTCCTGGGAACGCCGGCCACGACCACGATTACGATCGCCGATGATGCTACTGAGCCGTCCGCGAATCCGATAGATGACGCCCGGAACTTTGTCCGACAGCATTACCACGATTTCCTCAATCGCGAACCGGACCAGAGTGGCTGGGACTTCTGGACCAATCAAATCACCTCGTGCGGAAGTGATCCCGGATGCAATGAAGTACGGCGGATCGATGTCTCGGCCTCGTTCTTCCTTTCAATCGAATTCCAACAGACTGGTTATTTGGTCGAACGGTTTTACAAGGTTGCCTTCGGCGACGGGACAGGCACCTCAACATTTGGGGGGCAGCATCAACTCCCGGTTCCGATCGTTCGCGCGAATGAGTTTCTTACGGACACGCAGCGCATTGGACGGGGCGTGGTGGTCCTGGCGCCCGGCTGGGAACAACTGCTCGAGAGTAACAAGCAGGCTTATGCGCTGGAGTTTGTCCAGACTGCCCGGTTTACCGCAGCTAACGCGTTCCCGACGACGATGACTCCGATACAGTTTGTCGACAAGCTGAATCAGAACGCCGGAAACGTCCTGTCGGCGAGTGAGCGCACAACGGCCATTAACCTATTTGGTGGAGCCGCGGACACCAGCAACACAACGGCGCGCGCACAGGCTGTCCGACAAGTTGCCGAAGACACCGACCTATATAGCGCGGAGTCCAATCGCGCTTTCGTGCTGGCTGAGTACTTTGGTTACCTCCGTCGGAATCCGAACGACGCGCCAGAGTCGACGCTGGACTACACCGGCTATGATTTCTGGCTAACGAAGCTGAGTCAGTTCAATGGGAACTATATCAACGCTGAAATGGTCAAAGCTTTCCTCTCGTCGATTGAGTATCGACAAAGGTTCGGGCCGTGATGAATGATCTATTCGAGTCGTTCCGTAAAACGAGTGAGTGCGCGCGTCCGGCTTCGCTTCAAAAGTTCCTTCTCAATCACACCGGGCTTTAGCAGGGTGGTCAGCGTGCCTAAATCGTAGGGAACCGTTTCAACCGGTTCTGCCATTTTTCTTTATGAGAGGCGTGAATGAGAGGTGGTCATAGCATTCTCACTGAGCGGCTTTGCCGCAGCACATGGGGAAAGGTTCTGCCTTTCCCGGAAGGCCTATCGGTTTTCACCTTCATGGCTGCCGGCCGCGAGCAATGTCCGCAACTCACTCTCGCTAAATTTGACTCGGTGCTCAACCTCGCCGCCACTAGCTTCCCATTCGTAAAAGAACTTAATGCTAAGCCGGCTGGCAATACGAAAATCCTTGCGCGGCACGCTGAAGAGGATCGAATTCGAAGGCGCAATCCACGTTTGTAAACTCGTACACGAATACTGACCTGCGCCCACTGAGTCCGGCTGGTCGATGATATATTCCGGCGACACAATTGCTCGATCCTCCAGAGCATTCATCATTCGCCCATCCGCGAGTTGGAATAGCGCCGGCGCACTTCCCGCTTTTTCAATCCGCACACTAATTGCCCAACGGGAGTTATTGTGAAGCCGCAACCAAACCAGATCGTTTTCCAAACGTTCGAAGTCCAGATAGACGTGCGGCTTATTGGTATCGATTCGGACTGCAGTTTGGGTCTGAGCAAAACAGATCGCGGTCGTACTCGCGATTAAGAAAATCGCTGGCAGGGTTTTCCGTCTCATGATCTCAGCACGACGGTCGTCCACTGTTTGTTCCAGATTTATGGGAAGAACCGATAGGGAAAAGTTAGAGCGATGATTGGACGATTTCTGAAAGCCGCGCGGTCTCGCGCCGCGCGCATCCGCGAGTGTCTTCGTCGTCGCAGGGAGCGACCTGAATCGCCGGGTGAAAAATGATCTCAATGTGACCGCCTAACCGCGGCAGCCGATGACTAGTGGGCCAAACTCGCTCGCCGCCGTGAATAGTGACCGGCAGGATTGGGACCTCAGCCTCTAAAGCCATTCGGACCGCGCCGGCTTTAAATTTTTTGATTGTTCCGTCGGGATTGCCGCGGCCGCCCTCGGGAAAAATCATCACTGCCCCGCCCTCACGTATCCATTGCAGTGAACGCCGAATCGGCGCCGGATCGGTTCCTTCCAACTGTAACGGCCACGCGCCAAACGCCCGCAGGAAAAAACCGACTACCGGCCAGCTAAATGCCGCATCCCACGCGAGAAATCTCACCGGACGTTTCACCATGCAACAAACCCAGAATGGATCGATGTATGTCTGGTGGTTCGCCGCGATGATTAGACCGCCGTTCAGCGGAACATTTTCGGAGTGATGCCAGTGCACGCGCCAGAGCAGACGGCTCACTACGGCGACGATCGGCCGAAGCAGGTTAAGAGCCCATTGCGGGAGCGTCCAGGGATAAGGGCGCGCGCCATTCCGCTGCGGGGCTTCGGGTGTGCTGTTAGTAAGGCTCAAAAGCAATAAGTCACTGGCACTGATGATAAGAAGAAAGGCGCCAGCATTCAGGTCCGTTAGGATTGCGTAGGTTGTCTTCGATCGAGCCAGCCTTCAGGTACTTCTCGTTCGCTCAACCGATCGTCATTCCATCTTTCGCACTGCGTACAGTCAAAGCCACGGTACTCAATCGCTTCCGACTTCGTCAAACCGATCTGGTTCCTGCTGCCGCAGTCGGGAAACGAGCAGTGCCGCTCAATTTCGACCAGCAAAGGCTCGCGCGGAAATCGAAAATTCACCTGGCGTTTCGTCTTCATCAACTGAAGGTATCAAAGTGGCCATTCCCCACCGACAAACTGCAAGTGCAAACGAGCAATGCCGTCGGGTCCGACTCGACGAGTTCGCACCGCAGCCACGATTGCGGCCCCGGATTGCGGGCTGCTGACTCTGACAAAGCGGCCCACCTCGAGATTCAGCGTAGTGAAAACGGATGCTCCGATGGGGCTAATGTTTTCAGTGACCGTGCTCTCGCTTTCCGAGAAGCCTCCATTCTCGGCAAATACTTCGATGGTGACTTCGATTGGAATATTGTGACGAGTCTCTTTCCGCTTTTCTGAGACGTCGACTTCGGAAAGCACTTCGTCGGATTCTTCATGAACCATCCACAGGCTGGCAGACGTGGCGGGTGCGATTTCATACCGGCGCGCGGGATTGCTCGCATAGGTACGCGGCGGATGCTTACCGACAAACGCCACACCCAACTCGACCAACGATCCCCGTTCGGTTTGAGGATCGAGTATCTTCACGTTTCTCACCAGGGACCAGACGCGATATTGATCTTCAACGTGATCGAAGCAGCGAAGCTGGCGCGGCATTGCCAGAGTTAAAAGCAAAAGGCGACCCTGTTCGGTGGGCCGCTTGAGTCGCAGGCGCGCTCCGAACGGCGTGACGTCCTTGAGGTGCGACATCTCATGCCATTCGTAATCGGCGCTTTCGCGACAGTGAACTCGCACCGGCAGGGCCAGCGCAAAGCGCTCGCGCAAACGCCGCGACTTCTCATCAGATTCTTTGACTCTGTCAGACACGAAAGCCTCACATAAAACTGCTCAAGGGGGATGTGACAATCGTGGTTTCAGATTATCGTGAAAGCCGCGTATTTATTGGCTTTCACGTCATTTTTGCACTTGGTAATTTTAGCTTTTTGCGTTAAAATAACGATGAAATTTGACCGCATGAATTACGGCTGCCCCGAAGTCGAAAAAACATCCAAAGCATCAAGAATTCGTGCCACAAAATCCAGTCTGAGAGGGCTACCCTGTCGCTGCTTCTTCGTCGAACTATGGGAGTAGCGCGGATTGTAACGGAAAGGTTTGATTAATGGAAACCATCGAGAAAGAACACGTAAGCATTGAAGAAGAAATGCGGCGGTCCTACCTGGACTATGCGATGTCGGTGATCATCGGGCGGGCCTTACCCGACGTGCGCGACGGCTTAAAGCCGGTTCACCGGCGCGTGCTTTGGGCCATGCACGAACTCGGGAATACTTACAACAAGGCTTACAAGAAAAGCGCGCGTGTCGTCGGCGATGTCATCGGTAAATACCATCCGCACGGCGACACCGCCGTTTACGACACGATTGTGCGCATGGCCCAGGATTTTTCGATGCGCTATCCGCTAATCGACGGACAGGGGAATTTTGGATCGGTCGATGGCGATGCGCCCGCGGCAATGCGTTACACCGAAGTTCGCATGGCGCGTCTCGCGAACGAGTTGCTCGCCGACATTGAAAAAGAGACGGTCACGACTCAGCCAAACTATGACGAATCACTGAGCGAGCCCACTGTGCTGCCGGCGCGTATTCCGAATTTGCTGATTAACGGCTCGGACGGAATTGCGGTGGGTATGGCCACGAAAATTCCGCCGCACAACCTCACTGAAATTGTCGACGCGACGATCGCCGTCATTCGCGACCCGGAAATTGAAATCGAAAAGTTGTTGAAGATCGTTAAAGGACCGGATTTTCCGACCGGCGGCTTTCTCTGCGGCCGCGAGGAGATTCGCAGCTCTTATTTGACCGGCCGCGGCATTCTGCAAATGCGCGCCCGGGCCTCGATCGACCGCATCGGTCGCGGCTCGCACGAACGCGACGCGGTGATCATCACTGAGATTCCTTTTCAGGTTAACAAAGCGAAGCTGATCGAACGCATCGCTGAATTAGCGAATGAAAAGAAATTGGAAGGCATTTCCGAAGTTCGCGACGAATCCGATCGTCAGGGCATGCGCATCGTCGTCGAGCTGAAACGCGACGCGGTGCCGCAGGTCGTCCTCAATAAGCTTTTCAAGCTGACGCCGATGCAGTCCAGCTTTGGCGTGATCAATCTCGCCATCGTCAATGGTCAGCCGCGTGTTTTGACGTTGAAGAAGATGCTGGAGTGCTTCGTCGACTTTCGTCGCGAGGTTGTGCGTCGCCGCACTGAGTACGATCTGCGCAAAGCCAGGGCGCGTGCTCATATCCTCGAAGGTCTGACCAAAGCGATTGACGCGCTTGACGCCATCGTCACGCTGATTCGGAACTCGCGTTCGGTTGATGAGGCGCGAACCTGGCTGACCGGCGATCTGAAAACTACCAGCGAAGTGAAGGCTTGGAAGGGTATCCCTTCGAACGAACCGCTCAACAAGTACCTGCCGAAGTTAAAGAAGACGATGGAAGGTCTGTCGTTTTCAGAGATTCAGGCGCAGGCGATTCTCGATCTGCAACTGCGCCGGTTGTCGGCGCTCGAGCGGCAAAAGATCATCGACGAGTACGAATCAATCATCAAGCTGATTGCCGAGTTGGAAGAGATTCTTTCGAACGAGCAGTCGCTGCGGCGCGTGATTACCGATGAACTCGAAGCTGTGAAGAAAGAGTTTGGCGACGGCCGGCGGACCGAAATCACCGATTTAGGAACCGAATACACGATTGAAGACTTGATCGCCGACGAAGACGTTGCCATCACTGTGACCAAAAATGGTTACGTCAAACGCACCCCCATCACTACCTACCAGCGTCAGGGGCGCGGCGGGAAGGGCCGTTTCGGCGCGATGGCTAAGAACGAAGACTACGTCGAGCATCTGTTCATCGCTTCGACGCACGCGTACCTCATGATCTTCACCGACGATGGATTGGTTTATAAGATGAAGGTGCACGAAGTTCCCGACGCCGCCGCGGCGTCGCGCGGCAAGGCGATCGTGAACCTGATTCAAATTCCTTCGGACCGCAAACTCGCCGGCGTGGTGCCGGTGCGCGAATTTGCTGAAGGCCGTTACGTCCTCATGGTGACGCGCAAAGGCGTGATTAAGAAAACGTCTCTGTCTGATTTTCAGAACATTCGTTCGAACGGGATTATCGCCATCAATGTCGACGAAGGCGACGAGTTGCTGGACGTGGTTTTGACTGACGGCACCAAGCGAATCTTTATTGCGACGAACAACGGCTTTGCCATTCGCTTTGACGAGAAAAACGCGCGGCCGATGGGAAGGGCCACGCGCGGCACCCGCGGCATCGATCTGCGCAAAGATGATTTCGTGGTTTCGCTCTGCGCCGTTTCGGCAGACGATTCTGAGCGAATGCTTTCAGTCTCTGAGCAGGGCTATGGCAAGCAGACTCCGATCGCGACTTATCGCCTGCAATCACGCGGTGGCAAGGGCGTCATCAATATGAAGACGACCGACAAGACCGGCAAGGTCGTCGCAGTCTTCCCGGTCGACGATGAGTCCGAGATCATGATCATCACCCAGCAAGCGAAATTGATTCGTCTCGAAGCTGACAAGATTCGCCGGACCGGCCGCAGTGCTCAGGGCGTGCGCCTGATCAAGACGGATGAAGGTGACATGGTGACGAGCGCGTCTTTGGTTGAGGCTGCGGCTGAGGATGAGACGGAGGAAGTACAAACGTAGGTATCACTGGATTGTTATAGCACGCTGTTATAATTTGGTCCTGATGAGTTGGAACCCTCAAGACACGATCGACGGAATGCCGCGCAGACCTCGTATCGCGGATGCGTCGGCTAGCACCATACTCTGGGCTATCGCTGGCGGACTCATAGCGGGCCCAATTGGAGCGTTCGTTGGGGGCGCAGCAGGGAATATTGCGGCGACCCAACGTCAACCGCTTGAAATGGCAGTTCGGGAGTATTTATTGAGGGACGGGTTGGAGGTGATCTTTTTCTACCCTGCTCCGCGCTCGGCCAAAGTCACATTTCGAGATCCTGCGAATGCATACTGGACAGTCGAAAGCGCGCTGCCGGATCACCTGTACTATCCGTCCCAGGATGATGTGGCTGATTGGCTTTATGGAAACCTCATCACAAACGAACTTCCGCAGATTCTTCCAAGAATCAGGCGTGCGAGCTAGATGACTTTTGCCGGTTCAATGGTATGAAAGCCTCAAACTCAATCCATTGTTAAGAATAAGTGGGAACTGCAAGAGATGTCGTGCAAGAATCAGCGCCAATGTACCCAAGGCTAATGCCCCGATCGAGCTTATAGTATGCCCTTGTTGCGGTGGATCCCTTCAAGCTTGAATGCGCGCTTCGAGCAAACGACTACTTGTGGCCTTCGCCTTCGACCCAGATCTCACCGTCTTCAAAAACTTCCTTCTTCCAAATCGGCACGGTGCGTTTGAGTTCTCGAATGGCCCATTCGCAGGCTTCAAACGCAGCGCGTCGATGCGGGGCGCCGACTGCGATCACGACACTCGTTTCGCCAATCTCCAGACGACCGGTGCGATGGACGATGCCGATGTGCGCGACGTCGAATTTCTCGTGCACCTGATTGACTAAACGTTTCATCTCGCTCAAAGCCATCGGTTCATAAGCTTCGTAAACCAGGTAGAGCGTGCGCCTTCCTTTGGTCCATTCACGCGCGTAGCCGTCCAGCGTAACGGTCGCGCCGCATTCCGGAAGCACCACGCGGCGAGCGGTTGCGCCAACGTCGATCGGGTCGGTGGTTAGTTCGAAGAAGTCTCGGGATTGAGATTCACAGTCTGAAGTCTGTGCCACTTCGCTGCCGCCGCTAACTGGTGGAAAAAGAGCGAGCTCGTCGCCGTCATGAATCTCTCGTTCTGGTTGAGCGTATTCCTGATTGACGGCGAACAGGAGTGATTTTCCAAAGCGTTGCAGTTCAGGATACTGGGAAAGAATCTGCGAGCGAGCCGACTCAGTGTTCGCAGGTGAATTCAGCGCGTACTCAATCTCATCATGTCCGGTGAGGTCGCGGGCTGCACCAAAAAAAAGAACGCGTACGGTTATTGAAGCAGTTCCCATCTGAGATAAACCCACCCGCTACCGCAGGTGGTACTGACCTCGCGGCCATTCAGTCGTTTACTCGAGCTCGATCTTTTTTCCGCCGTGTCCGTTGCTCTTGGCGATCGAGTGCAGACGCGCGCGCTCTTCGTAATTACTCACCACGCGGGCCAGCAAATCGCGCAAACGATTTAGCCGCTCGGAAGTCGAACGCAGCTCGAGCAACTCCTGTTTTGTTTCAACCTCGATTTCCAAAGCTGCCGCGACGAGAAAAGATAACTTCTGCGGATCCGTGTCGCTGATATCCGGTAAGTTGCCGCGCTCATCATTCATCACGCGGATCGAATTCGCGACTCGCATGAACATCCTGGCAACGTCGTGCGAGTTGGAACTAAGCGCCGACTCGCTTTCGAGGTCATCTTCAAAATAATTCGCACGCACTACGAGATAAGAGTCACCGCGTTCAACGTACGACTCGACCTGATAACGAACCACACCCACGGCGAGTATGTTCGAGCGGCCATCCGGCAAGGCCTGGGTCTCAGTCACCTCGGCAACACATCCAATGTGCCCGGCCGGTGGCGTCTCATTGCCGGAACTCGCGTCGAAATATGACAACCCGAAAAGATTGTCCGCGGCGCGAATATCAGAAAGCATTTTTCGATAGCGTTCTTCGAAGATGTGGAGCGGCATCGGCATCCCCGGAAACAACACAACCGGCAAAGGGAAAATTGGTAATTCCCGCACGCTGCGAACTTTGTCCATGGCTTCGCTCATCGTTCGAATCTGCTTTGACTGATTTAGGCCTCACATTATCGCAGACGACTTATCAGAAGTCAGTAGCGGCTCGCCTTAAACCCATCGAGCCTGCTGTGCTAATCTGAACTCAGTTGAGTGACTGCAGTTTCTTGCGGAGGAAACCATGCCAGATCTGGCCGAGCGTGAGTGTGTTCCGTGTCGCGGCGGCGTCCCGCCGCTACAAGGCGAACAAATCAAAGAGCTTTCAGCGCAACTTGATGGATGGCAAGTTATCAACGAACATCATCTGCAAAAGACTTATGCATTTAAGGACTTTCGCGAATCGCTCGAGTTTGTAAACCGCGTCGGCGAACTAGCCGAAGAACAGGGTCATCATCCTGATATTTGTTTCGGTTGGGGGAAAGCTGACATTACAATTTGGACACACAAAATCGATGGGCTGACCGAAAGCGATTTCGTTCTGGCCGCAAAAATCGATCGGCTCTGAAAATCGCGGGATTCGGCGCCGCAAAAGGCGGTAACCGTGCAAAGTAAGAAAAAAGGGCAACTGACAGAATACGCACCGGCATCGTATTGAGTCGGGCTAGCCTCAGTCAGCAAATCAATGCAAATGACCAAGACTAAATACTTGTTGCTGGCCGTGACCGTGCTGATTTCACTTCATTCAGCTTTTGGCCAGCAACCAAAGCCAAGTCCGACACCCACCCCCGAACCCACTCAGGAAACACTGAAAGTCAATATCCGGCGGGTCCGTCTGCCCATCACGGTTCAAGATAACAAGAAACAGTTTGTTACGGGCTTGACGCAGAACGACTTCGTGATAATGGAAGACAAAGTCCCGCAAACGATCGAATCATTCACCAGCGAGCAGAACAACGTGCTGCCGCTCTACGTCGGCGTGCTGATGGATACGTCTCCATCGACGGCCGGCAAATTGAAGTTCGAACAGGAATCGGCGATGAATTTTATCCAGACGGTAATCCGTCCGCGCCGGGATCGCGTTCTCTTTGCCACCTTCGATCACGAGATCACTTTGCGACAGGATTTCACCGATCGTTTGGAGTTGTTGGATCGAGCGGTTTTCGGAGTCAAGAAAACGGGCAACAAGACCGCGCTGTACGACGCTGTCTGGCAATTCTGTGATGAAAAAATGCGCTCGGCCCAGGGACGGCGAGTGATTGTCGTGATCACCGACGGAGACGACACTTACAGTCGCGCCGATCTTAATGACGCGATCGACATCGCGCAGCGAACCGAGACCACCATTTTTGCAATCTCAACCAAGGCGGGTTTGTCCGGCACGGTACCGGGAGTGGAAGCCGGCCAGGTTCAGGACCATGGAGACAAGAGCCTCGAGCGTCTCTGCGAAGAGACGGGCGGCGTGGCTTTTTTTACCGGCGATATGCTGGCGCTGGAGCGATCGTTCGGCAGGATCGCTAATGAACTGCGCACGCAATACCTGATCACGTATAAACCGACCAATGATCAATACGACGGTAGTTATCGCAAGGTGGAAGTCAAACTGATCAATGGCAACGAAAAATTCAGGTTGCGCACCAAAAAGGGTTACACAGCCGTGACCGATAGCGTTACGCCAAGGTGAGTATGAAAACGCGAAACGTCCGAAAATTAGTTGTTCTCAACGCCGTGCTGGCAATTGCCCTGGGCGTTGGGTTTTCCAGCATGTCATTCGTACAGAATGACGTTTCGCGCGCGCAAGCGAAAAACGATCTTGCTCTGCCAAGTCCGACTCCTCCGAAGAAGGAGGACGACGTTACGGTTAATTCAGACGAAGTGGTCCGCGTTGAGACAAATCTCACTAATGTCTTTTTCACCGCTGCCGACAAACAAAAACGATTTGTGAGCACGCTCAGAAAAGAGGACGTGCGCGTGCTTGAAGACGGAGTGCCGCAGGAGATTTTTGCTTTTCAACCTAACAGCGATTTGCCGCTTTCGATTGCCATTCTGATCGATTGCAGCGGATCTGAGGAGCGCACTTTGCCGATCGAGAAAGACGCGGCGCGCTCGTTCCTTGAATCGGTTCTACGTCCCGAAAAAGACGAAGCGGCCATCGTTACGTTTACCGGCGAGGTGACGTTGGAACAGGGATTGACCGGCAATATCTCGCGGTTGCGACGCGCTATCGATGAGGTCCGATTTGTGCCGCCGGCAGGTTACATCGGAGGCGGAGTCGTGGTGGGAGGGACGCCGCCAATTTCAGGCACGCAACAAGTATTGGCGGGCTCGACGGCGATTTGGGACGCCATTTGGGCCACGTCGAACGAGTTGCTTTCTGCCAGCGCCGAACACACGCGCCGCGCCATGATCCTGCTGACCGACGGCCAGGACACGATCAGTCAGGTGCGCATGCAGGAGGCTATCAACCGCGCTCTGAAGGCCGACGCCCTCATTTACTCTATCGGTATCGGTGATCGATACGAGTTTGGGATCAATGAACCTGCGCTCAAGAAACTATCAGAGCAGACCGGCGGACGCGCCTTTTTCCCCAACAACGAACGAGATTTGACCAACGCATTCGCTCAAATTGAGCGGGACCTCAGAGAGCGCTATCTGATTGCATATTCCTCCACGAACAAGATGCGCGACGGATCTTATCGCAAGGTCAGCATTGAAATCGTTAATCCAAACGTTCGCAAAGAAAACCTCAAATTGAACTACCGACCCGGCTACTTCGCCAAGACCGCCGTGCCAGAAGCTTCTCCAACCACGAAAAAGCCTTGATTTTCCCGTCATTTAACTGGTGACAAGCTAGATTTGTCTCTGATATACTCTGTTTAACTCAGACCCGAGAGGTTTGAGTTCTAATTCGTCTCGCCGAGAGTCGTTGCTCCTCTAGTCCTCGATTCTTGATTCCATCCTGCGGTTGTGAACCTTTCAATGAACAGATTTGCGGAGAATCCTGCGACAGTGCTGATCGTCAATGACGACCAGGTGCAACTGGATTTGTTGCGGGACCTCCTGGAGCCTGAAGGCTACCGAACCTTCCTTGCGCTCAACGCGCGTCGCGCTCTGGAGATCACGGCCGCCGTGCGGATGGACATCATCATTAGCGATGTTGTCATGCCCGAGATGAATGGGTTGGAGCTGTGCCGTCGATTAAAGAAAGATTCGCACACTTCGGGTATTCCCATTCTGTTGGTGAGCGCCATCCGTAAAGAAGATGCCGCCATGTTGGAAGGCTTTGAGGCCGGGGCTGATGAATACCTCGAAATTCCCTTCCGTCATGAAGAGTTGCTGATCAAAGTTGCTCGCCTGGCTGAGCGTCACCGGGTCGAACGACGTTATCGCGACATCGTCGAACAAGCCGCGGACATCATCTACACGCGAGACATGGCCGGATGCATCAAGAGCATCAATGAAGCCGGAGCACGATTCTTTGGTCGCCCGGCTTTTGAATTGATTGGTCAACCGCTGAGCCTGTTAATTGGCGAAGAAGCTGCCGCGCGGGACATCGCGGCTATGAAGGAGATCAAAACCTTCGAGCCTATTCGTTTCACAGATTGTCTAAAGAACGCTTTGGGTGAGCTGCGGCACCTCGAAGGCATCGTCACGCTGGAGCGAGACTCACACGGCGAATATGTCGGCGTACGCGGTGTGGTCCGCGATGTCTCTGAACGACGTCAGGCGGAGATAGCATTAGAAAAACAGAACGATGAGTATCGCCTCTTGTTCGATTCGAATCCCTGTCCGATGTACGTCTGTGAAGAAAAGACGCTCGCCTTTGTAGCAGTCAACCAGGCGGCGATCGATCACTACGGTTACTCGCGTGAAGAGTTTCTGGAAATGACGACGCTGGAGATGCGTCCCGCTGACGATGAATCTGCCTTACTCGGACACATTGCAGCGAGTCCACTACTACGTAATGGCGCCGGCTCGTGGAAGCACAAAAAGAAGGACGGCACAATAATCGACGTTGACGTTAATTGGCATAAATTGGATTTCGCCAGCCGGCCCGCCTACCTCGTGATGGCGAACGATGTGACCGAGAAGAAGCGCGCTGAGGTTGCGGTATTTGAGAGCGAGGAGCGCTACCGCGAACTGTTTGAAAACGCCAACGACATCATTTACACGCACGACCTGAAAGGGAATTTCTCGTCACTTAACAAGACGGGCGAACGTGTTACCGGCTACAGTCGAGAGGAAGCGTTGACGATGAACATCGCCGATGTTCTCGCCCCCGACTCAATGGATACTGCCCGCCGAATGCTGGTGCGCAAGGCCGAAGAACAAATTGCTACAGTCTATGACCTTGAGATCATTGCGAAAGACCGCAGGCGAGTTCAATTAGAGGTCAGCACGCGGTTAATTTACGCCGACGGGAAACCCGTAGGCGTCCAGGGCATCGCGCGTGACATCAGCGACCGTAAGACATCCGAACAGGCTTTGTCCCAACAGGCCGAGCGGGCAGCGTTAATCAATCGTATCTCGCAGGCGGTTCGTCGCACCCTGGACGTGTCTGAAGTATTTCAGACGGCTGTTCACGAATTGGGTGAACACCTCGGAGTCGATCGTTGCTCGCTGTACATGAAAGATGAAAAAGCCGGGCGCGTAACCAACGCAGCGGAATTTCATGTGTCCGACATTGAACCCGCCGGAACAGATTTTGACCTGCCCCGAGTCAAGACCCTCACCGAATCGATGGAAAAGCACGGAGTGATGGCCTTTGATGACATCGCCGGAGACGAACGAAGTCGGGCGCTTTACGATGGAGTCGTCAAGCGAGATGTGAAATCGATCATGTACGTCGGCGTCACAGTAGGCACTGAATTGTTGGGAGCATTCGCGCTGTCGACGACAAAAGAGATACGCCATTGGAGCGAAGCGGACATCGAAGTTGCCAAGGCTGCGGCAGATCAAACCGGCATCGCAATTCGCCAGGCTCGTCTCTACCAGAAGGCCGAGACAACTTCGATGCGCGAGGCCCTGGTGAATAAACTCGGTAATGCGATTCGCGCGTCGCTGAGTTTAACGTCCGTGTTGAATACAGCAACCCGAGAATTAGGATCCGCTCTCAACGCTTCCGGCGTTGAAGTCCGTCTCTACAATCAAAACGGCGACCAGTCCGCCGCGCGCGGAAAATACGTTGCCGATGGCGCCCGGGATGTAAGCCAGTTCGATGCGCTTTACGATAACTTGTTGCGCGAGCAGTTCTTGAAATCGCAATCACCCGTCGTCATTCGCGATGCTCAGGCTTACGCCGAAGGTTCGGTGGAATTTGCCAAATGCGTTCGCGAACGCGCGATCGCTGCTGGAATTCGATCACAAATCGATTATCCCTTAACTGTAAGTGGAGAATTCCGCGCGGTTATTTCAATTCATCAGACCGACACTGTCCGTCGCTGGTTGGAAGATGAAATGCTTTTGGTAGAAGCAGTAGCTTCACAACTCGCGACTGGTATTGCGCAAGCAGAGCTCTTTGAAATGGTCGCGCGGGCAAAGAAGGAATGGGAATCGACCTTTGACGCGATGTCAGACGGCATTTTCATTTTTGATAAAGACGGCCTGCTGGTGCGCGTCAATCGCGCCGGTGCGGCGATGGATAATGCTCCGCCGGAATCGCTTCTCGGGAACAAGTGCTGCAACATCCTGCGCGCCAGCTCGGATGACGCGGCCTGCATCGTGGAAGAATCGTTGCGGCAGTCAAAGAGTATTAATGTCGAGATAACCCCGCAGCACTTGAATCGTCCCGTCCTGGTAACCGTTGAGCCGGTTTTGGACGAACGCAGTCAAACAATCGGCGCGGTCTGCACGGCGCGAGATCTTTCCGAGTTGCGAAAAGTCGAAGCCGTAGCGCGTGAACGGCAATCGTTGTTGAAGAACATCATGGAGAGCGCCCGCGAAGCCATCTATGCGCTGGACCAGGAGGGCCGATACAAATGGTGCAACCAGGCGCTGTTGGATATGACCGGCTATAAACTCGAAGAGATTATTGGCCATAGCTACCTTGAGCGCACCCACGAAGATGATCGGGACATGCGTCGCGAGAAATTTGCCGCAGCACTCAGTGGCGAACCGCTCAGTTTTGAATCGCGATATGTGGCGCGGGACGGTAGTGTGAGGTTTGCACTGGTGAACTCTGCTCCAATCATCGTTGACGGGCAAACTACCGGCGTCCTGGGTATCGCGCACGACATTACCGAACAAAAACAGGAACGCGATCGTGCAGCGCGCGCGGACAAGCTGCGTGCGTTGGGCCAGCTGGCCTCAGGTGTGGCCCATGATTTCAATAATTCGTTGGCTGCTATCCTGGGCCGGGCGCAATTAATCCTGCGACGGGTGCAGGATGAAGAACTGATTCGCAGTCTGGGAATTATCGTCACGGCTGCTGAGGACGCGGCCTCCACCGTTCGGCGTATTCAGACGTTTGCGCGCAAGTCCTCCCTCGGAGCAGAACAGGAATTGCTCGATCTGAGCAGTCTCTTGCGCGACGCGATCGAAATAACCCGCACGCGTTGGGAGAATGAAGCCCGCGCAGCCGGGTTGAACATCGACGTTACCCTGAGTGCGGAAGACGAGTCGTTCGCTCTCGGCAACGCTTCTGAGTTGCGCGAAGTTTTTGTGAACCTAATCGTCAACGCGGTGGATGCGATGCCGGAGGGTGGCAGTCTGAACATTTGCTGCCAGCGAGTTGGCAACCGATTGCGACTTCGATTCGCCGATACCGGCTCCGGTATGAAGGACGATGTGCGCGAGAAGATCTTTGAGCCTTTCTATACGACCAAGGGTGTGCATGGCACGGGTCTGGGGCTGGCCGTGAGTTACGGAATTATCGAACGTCATAACGGAATGATCACGGTTGAATCTGAACTTGGTAAGGGAACAACGTTCCATATCGATCTTCCCGTAGCTGAGAATTGCGTGGCAACCCACAGCGAAGCACAAACGATTGAACAGACTGAGTCACTGTCGATTCTGGTAATCGACGATGAGGAGTTTGTCAGAGAAACTCTCGGCGAGATGCTCGCCGATCTCAAACACCGCGTGGTGACTGTGGATAGTGGTCGCGCGGGCCTCGAAAGACTTAGCGCGCAGAAATTCGATGTCGTGTTTACGGATCTCGCAATGCCGGAGATGGACGGTTGGGAGACAGCGCGCGAAATTCGGGACCTTTTTCCGGGATTACCCGTGGTTCTGGTTACCGGTTATGGTGCGACGGCCCAGCCTCCCTCGGGAGAGCTTGATTTAGTGGCTGGAATTATTGGTAAGCCGTTTGATTTTGATCAGGTTACCGCCACTCTGGTCAGAGTTTGTGGTCGATCCGAAGACCTGACGGCGGAACCGGTCCTGGCAGTTTAGTAATTCCCGACTTCACGGAAATCCCAAATCCCCTTCAACGCCACCGTCCCAAATCAGTCGTTGTCCAAGCTGATTGTTTAGATGATTCAGATTTGCGGCTATTAATACTAAAGCTGACTGGAGAGCTTGTATTGAATCGTGTCCACGAGCAGTTTGAGTATCCTGACTACCGATCCCAATCAACTGAAACGGGCATTGAAATTCGGGGGAATCTGGTGAGGGTTGAGGCTTTCCGACGATTACGCTGATTGTCTTTCTCTGGTTCGTCTCATCGAAATAATACAAGCGACGTGTGGCTATTATTTCTTCGATGATCCGGACACTCATCGCGCGTTCCCATTTGGCTGATGCACCTTCCATTGCAATCTCCGCCGTTGTAAGAGAAACCACGCTCCATGTGTCCGAGTTAATCATCTCGCCGGTGCATGAATACGGGTGGGAATGATCCAGGCTTGCGATTCGGATTTGATCTCGCCCACGTCAATCCAACCGGACAAACGATTGATGACCATTGGCGCTGCATCCGAGGATTTGCGTTCGGAACGAGCAAAACCCTGAGTTGATTTGTGCATTGAAGTTGTCGTTGAGTTAGTCATGATCTTGTCCTTTCTTTCCTGGAAACTTTTTCTTAAGCGAACTTAGTTGACGCTCATCAAACCTGCGCTGGCGGTGAATCCGACGCCAAAGCCCACGACCATTGCCGGGCCATCCCATTCCTTCTTGTTGGCCAGCATGAAGCCGGTCGAAGCGCTGGAAAGATTTCCGTAATTCTCGAGCACGTCGTACGACTTGGAAACCCTGGTTGAGTCGGTGTCGATGTGGAGCTGCGAGCAAACGCCATCAAGAATCTTCTTGCTGCCGGTGTGAATCAGGCAATCGTCAACCTGGCTCATGTCAGAGACTGGCGACATTGGATTGTCCAGCACGTTGTTGACGGTGGTGACGGCGTAGTGAGCACCGCGGGCCGGCACTGCCGGACGCATGAAGTATTGCGGCTTGCCATTCAGTGCCGGGTGATCGCTGTGGCTCACCATCGTCAGCAGGTTCACATCTTCCGGCGAATCGTTGGTCAGGTGCGAGATTGGTCCGAACGCGGGCTTGCCGGCAACGTCCTGGCCGAGGAGCAACGCGACGGCGCCGTCGCCGAACAACATCGATTGAATCGCCAGGGTGGTTTCCGTGCGCTGTTGCGTGAACTCGGCATCGGTAAACTTGCTGCTCTTGCGCATGCGGGCGATTTCGCGGAAGCCCCAGTATTCGTCGCGAACCAAAGGAGCGACGAACGGCGTGTGCGCTTCAGACATCAGCACGATCGCCATTTTTCCGGGGTTCGCGGCCAGGTACCATTGCGCGACTTCGACTGACTTCAACATCACCGAGCAACCCTGCGACTGCATGCTGACCGTGCTCATCGAGCGAGGCAGCAAACCATGCGTGCGTCCCATCACTTCGGAAGCGAGGCAGGGCAGCATCTGGTCCGGGGTGTTGGTGGCTGCAACCAGCAAACCAATCTGCGACGGGTCGCCGCCCCATTCCTCGATGCACTTGCGGGTGGCGTTGACGCCGAGGTCGGTGGTCGAGCTGGTCATCATCGCCGGTGCGCCGCCTAAAAATTCGCCGTAGTTTTCCATCGCGGAGTAACGGTTCTCAACGCCGAGCGAGCAAATCGAGTTAATGAGCTCGGGGGAGAGCTTGTGCATCATCGACGCTACCAACTCGGTGGTGCTGACTTTGTTTTCGGGGGTTGCGGTGCTTGCTTGTACCAGGCTAATCATTTTCTTGCTCCTTAACGTCCTTCTAAGAACTGTCTGAATGACCAGTTACTTAACAATACTCGTGCCACTGATGGCCAAAGCCTCGACGAGCACACTTAACTTCAACTATTTATAAAGTTACGTTGGGTTATGTAGTGCAAAGAATGATGCCTAAGTGGTGATCAGAAAAGTGAGTACCGGATATCCATGCGTTACCGCGATATGTGATCTGCGTTCGGATTGGTGGGGCGTAACGCCGATTTCTTGAATATATGGCCGGAAAGTAGGCATGTCTGTGAGGAGTGGATACTGAATAACGGTTCCACGTGAACTGACAACCAAGTATCCACTGTTCACGCAGTATGCGGATCCGGGGCTTTGCACAAAAAGCCCTCGAATCGACCTCGCTTTTGTGCAGCCTCGCCAGACGCCGAGAAGCCTTAAGCACTTTTTGTGCAGACCGCCTTGCAAGAAATTTTACGTTGAACCACCGATGAAATGTTGCTAGAGTTCGCAGATGTTCGGTTATTTTCGCTTGCGCGACTTGGCAGGGTTGGCCGTTTCAATCGTGCGCGGCGTGTTCCAGTACGGACTCTTGCATTGGGGACAGTTCCGAGGTTCGATCTTCGGATCTTTCGGCTGCCAGTCGTAATGGCACCGCTCGCAGATAAAGAACCAAACTTTGCGCTGTTCTTTTGCCATGCAGGGGACTATATACCGAACAGGAGTATTCTGTCAAAGAATATACTTGACAAGTATATACCCTTCAGGTATACTCGCTCATGTTGGAGGATGAAAGACATGGACGCGAGAGAACAACGAGGACTTGAGATAGCAGACAACGCAAAGCTGGAACGAAGCGGCGACCGCTGGTTTGTCCCTTCTCAGCAAAGCAACAAAAGCGGTGATTATTACTACACCGTCAAGCCGGACGTATCGAACCCTAATTGCAACTGCCCCGACCACGAAATGCGCGGGGTCAAGTGCAAGCATATCTTTGCCGTCGAATACACCATCCGACGCGAATTCACTGACGACGGCGAAACCCAGACCGTAAAAGAAACCGTCACCGTCAAGAAAACTTACAAGCAGGAATGGACGGCCTACAATCAGGCGCAGACCCTGGAAAAGGATCAGTTTCAGGTCTTGTTGCGGGAACTGTGCAACGGCATCGGCGAACCATCGCAAAAGAATGGCCGTCCGCGTCTGCCGTTTGACGAAATGATTTTCGCGACCACGTTCAAGGTCTACTCGACCGTCTCACAACGCCGATTCATGAGCGATCTGCGTTCGGCTCACGCTAAGGGTTACATCTCCAAAGTTCCGCACTTCAATTCAATTTCCAACTACCTTGAGAGCGAAGTCTTGACGCCATACCTCAAGATGTTGATCGAGGAAAGCAGCTTGCCGTTACAGGCAATCGAATCAGACTTTGCGATTGATTCGTCCGGCTTCTCGACTTGCCGTTTTGTTCAGTGGGTGCAAGCCAAGCATCACGATCCCAAACTACTAACAGCGCGTGACTGGGTGAAAGTTCATCTAGTGTGCGGGGTCAAAACGAACGTTGTTACCGCCGTCGATATTTCGGATCGCTTTGCGGGTGACAGTCCGTTTTTCAAGCCGCTGGTTGATGCGACCGCCCAGAACTTCACGATGGCGCAAGTATCAGCGGACAAAGCGTACCTGTCCGCCGATAACCTGCAAACCGTTTTGGATCACAACGCAATGCCGTTTATCCCGTTCAAGTCGAACAGTGACCCGGCAAAGAAAAGTAAGAACACAACATGGCGTCGCATGTATCACTACTTTTGCTATAACCAAGAATACTTCATGCGCAGTTACCACAAGCGCAGCAATGTCGAGACAACCTTCTCGATGATCAAGGCGAAGTTTGGTGACGCTCTGCGGAGTAAAACCAAGACGGCGCAGATTAACGAAGCCCTCTGCAAAATTCTTGCCCACAATTTGTGCTGTTTGATCCAGTCCATTTTTGAACTGAATCTAAAGCCTGAGTTTTGGGCGTCCGATTTGGCGTGACAAACCTTTAGCGGTTGCGTATCCTATGGCTTCTTTCCGGCTTAATTGCCAAAAACCAAACCCGAAGCGGTCTAATTCAAGCGTATGAGTGAAGAACTGCTTCAGACTATCCCGCAGCAAATCGGTAAGTACACCTACTACCGACTAGGGGCAACTACCCTCGATCAGCTTAGAAATAACGGCATCATTCCGAAGCGGGACTATCAGAAGCTTAAAGCAAAAAAGCCCGATGGCCTCGTGCTTTATCACGGGGACATCAAAGCCGTGGTCGAGTACAAGCAACCGAAAGACCTAGCGTCAGAGAAACAGATAGACAAAGCCATCAAGCAAGAAATCGATGTCGCCAAGGCTCTCTGCAAAATCCTGATTGTAACTGACGGCTCGCAAACGTTCTGGATAAATGCGCTGAATGGTGAGCGCGTCATGGACGCTAAAGGCCACGCGGTCTCTACGGTATTCCATCCCTTTGCCGTTAAGAACACTGCGAACCTGGAATATTTGTTAGATGAAATCGGCGCTTCCCTGACTCGGAAAAATTCGACTATCAGAAGCGCAAAGCTAATTGATCCTACGCCGCTCGCTTCTCGATTGTGGCAAACGATCTGGGTAGCGACGGGGAAGTCGCCCGTCAAGTGCCTTTACAACGTTGTCGAGCTTTTCATATTTAAGTTTCTGAGTGATCTCCAAGTGTTAGGTGAGGATTATGCCTTTAATCGGATTTACAAAATGGCACTGGATAATCCAGAGGAAGCCCTTGAGTATTATGCGAAAAACACCCGATCAAGAATCTACCGATTGTTCCCGCAAGGTAAAGACGGAACTACGATCATAAACGGAACTATCTTCGTCACCGAGACCGGCGAACCTAACCTCTCGCAGTCAATTCTCTTTTTCCGTTCGCTGGATCATCTGCGCAAGTACACCGAGGAATTCGGAAGTCTTACCAAAATCAACAAACAGTTTAAGACAAAACTCTACGAGAGCTTTCTCCAGCAAGAGGTCGAAGCGTTAGGACAATACTTCACGCCCCGAAAGATAATCCAATCGGTTATTAGAATGGCAGGGCTAGATAGTCCGTCGTTTCAGTTCGCCGGGAAACGGATCGCAGATCCGTTCTGTGGTCTAGGCGGTTTCCCGATGGAACTGCTGAACATGAACGAGACGATGCGCATGTGCTACACGCCAAGCAGTGAGTGCATCATCACGACGCCCTTTGTCATTCATGGGTTTGATAAAGGCTTTGAGCGAGACGACGAAAGAACCATTATTCTCGCTAAAGCCAACATGTTGATCTATCTCGCCGAACTGTTGTTCGCGCATCCGCAATGCTCAAAGGAATTCGCCGAAGTCTTTAACGATACGTTCACCTTGTTTCAAGATAATCTGGGAACCTTCGGCCATATCATCAAAGAAGAATCAGAGAAGTATGATTTTATTTTGAGTAACCCGCCGTATGTCACGAGTGGATCGAGCATCATCAAAGAGGAAATCCAAAAGACGCCACGCACAACAAAGGAATATCCAATTAACGCACTCGGCCTTGAAGGGCTATCGTTGGAATGGATCGTCAAGTCGCTACGACAGGGCGGTAAGGCGTTCATTATTATTCCAGATGGCCTACTTGGCAGAGTAGGCGGCAAAAAACTCAGGGACTACATTCTTCGCGAGTGTTATCTGGACGCAATCGTGTCGCTGCCAGATCGAACGTTCTTTGCTAATTTTGAGCACACTTACATCTTAGCAATCACCAAGAAGCATCAAGCCGAAGACGTACAGACCGATCCGGTCTTCACTTACCTAGTGTCGAATATTGGCGAACGCCTCACTAGCGTTAAGCGTGAAGAAATAAACGAGGATGATCTACCAGAAATGGAAGGACTGTTTAGAATCTTCACGTCCAAAGGTGCGAGCAAAGAGCTAATTGAGAAGCAGTCGGGGCGCTGTAAGATTCAGGACGTTGAACGATTCAGATCAACATCTCACTGGGTTGTAGATCGCTGGTGGTCCCGAAATGAACGCATCGCTCTAGGTGCAGAAGAATCGGTAACTTCGGCCAGTAGAAATGAAATAGAGTCCCTGGTCAGAGAGTTCAATGCGGCTTTGACAGAATACGACCAGTTTATTTCTACAGACGCACTAGCGGCTGTTCCGAATACCGCAGAAGTCGTGTTGGGAAACACGTCTCTATTTAATCTTTTCATCGGGCCAAGAGTCCTTAAGAAAAACGCGGGCAAGGCTGTAGGCGACATTCCGGTTTACAGTGCCAACGTTTTTGCTCCAATGGGTTTTGCCGAAAAAAGTAACATTGAGGATTTTAGCCATCCGTGTATTCGTTGGGGCATTGACGGGAATTTTGACTTTAACTTGGTGGCCGCTGGAGAAATTTTTGCTACCACGGATCACTGTGGCGTTATTCAAATCCTCGAACCAACCATCATGCCGGAGTACCTACTCTATGCGCTGAATCTTCGCCGCATGGAGGAAAGTTTTGATCGGTCTTTTCGGGCCTCGCTAACTAACATGCGTCAATTCACCATAACAATACCGGTAGACAGAAACGGGAAGTTTGATGTTGAGGCCCAAACGCTAATCGCCGCTCAGTTCACCGGAGCGCGTGAGAAGAAAGAACGTCTAGCGACGATTAAGGAAAAGCTGGACAGCATCTTCGACGGCTATCTCACCTCAAAGCATCTCAGCTAGAGAGATAAAGCAAACACTCTCGCCAGCTTCGTTGTCCCGCCGTTACTTTCTCAATTGAGAATGATCTATGAGGTGATGCCTGCGCTTCTTAGCTTTTGATCTTATCTCAATCAAATCCCTGTGACGGGTATTCAGCATTGAGATCAAACTCTGGTGATGCTTGAAACCTAACAGACGTGATGCTTTGCTGACAGAGCCATTTGTTTCCGTGAGGGCCAGCTTTATCAGGTAAGACTCATACTGAGTAACCGCGCGTCTAAATGAGAATTCTTTCCATTTAGGTGGCATTGAAAACAGCATCCGAAAAGCAACTAAAGTCGCCCGCCTGAGAATTCCTATATCTTCGGTTGTTTCTACAAGTAAGTTTGCGTGAATAAGGGCATCTCGTCGCTCATCGTTCGTTAGCGTTTCGCCCAAGTGTTCGATAAGAGTCAATGCGGCCAGTCCCGCGTTTTCAGAATCGCCAGATTGTTCAGCGATACTGATCGCCCGTTCGAGGGCCGTGCGCGCTTGCTTTGAACGATGTAGCTGCGTCAACGCGATCCCGTGAGTGATTAGGGCTTCAGCCAGGAATGTTGACTCCTCGCCCTTTTCGAGTGTTAGTACCGCAGAGTGTGCAGTCTTTTCCGCTTGTACAAGGCGTCCCTCAGCAAGCAATACGCGCGCACGAGTTTCGTCTACTTGGGCCAGGTGAACGTTATCCTTGCGCCGGGTCATAAGCATCTGAGCGCGATCTAGATGCTCATGCGCATTCTCAAACTTGCGGATCGTGCTAAACAGGAGTCCCAAATTGTTTTCAACGCAAGCCTGATAGACTTCATGGCCTGCTTGCTCAAAATGGAAACTTGCGGCTGCGTACTCGATTAGAGCTAGATCGACGTAATCATTCCGACGCTCAACTGAGCTAAGCTGATTTAGAACGTTCGCAAAGCTATCGTGATAATGCCCGGCCAATAGATGATCGTTTAGATCGTCAATCAGCGGACCAACCTGCTTATAGATACGCAATGCCTCACTCAGCCTACCTGATGATCGTTCGGCTTCAGCCAGACGCAGCAAAGTAGTTGCTCTCTGTTCTTGATCGCTTTGCTCAAATTCCTCTAATGCCTCTTTCAGTATGACGCGGGCTTCATCGTGTGCGCCTGCGCGCCAATAACAGAGCGCAAGATCGCTACGGGCCTCGGCAACATTCTTTTGCCTACCTAATTGTTCAAAGATTCTGACGCTCTCGCTTATCAAGTCTTTGGCCGCTTCCTGCGAACCCTCAATTTGCCTAATGCTCCCGATCCATCCTGTGAGGCTCCCGACTCGCAAGAGAACGTGAGCTTGAGATTCATCGTCTAGCCTCTCAAGGTTGGGCCGCTCGCCTACACCTAGCCAGAAACCCGCCAGGGCCTCACTCGCTGCGTTGTAATCGCCCGCCTGTTCCTGAAGTTTGGCAAGGCGACAACGGAGAAGTGTGCGCTCGCTCAGGGAAAGACCAGGAGTATCCAGTTCGTGTAAGAGTTCGTTAGCTAAGTGCATGTGAGGGCATCCTTTCGCTGACTTTGTAAATGATTTTGATTTGAAGTATTAAGATGCGATCTTCAATTCCGACCCCCATTTTCAGGAGAAAACTCATGAGAAGACTTCGAGAAATCGGTATAGCTGTCGTATTGGCGTTCGCGCTTGGCACCCCTGCGGTTGCGGGGATCATCCCGACCGTGCCCGAAGCGCCGTCAAGCAGTCTGGCGACGAGCGTCGCCGTTATTTTGCTTCAAATCATAGTGCCTTAACTCAGGGCCGCTAGTCTGGCTATTGAGCCGTGCTTGCGCGGCCTAGTAGAGGTGTGTCCGAGCGCGGGAATTAAACCGCTACTCCGACACGAAAGGCAAGTGATTTTTCTGGATTTGTCGATTTGGGCAGGCTTAAATACACGTCTTACTCCGAATTGCAAATTTCTTTACTTGATCGGCCTGTTAGGATCGTTGCATGGAAAGCCAAGATGCTCTAAGGGGCGCACTTGCCCGCTTACCTGACGGGCAATTAGTCAGAATTGAAGAAGTACACCCAGACGGTTATGCGACCGTGCGCCGGGCCGAAGGCGAGCGTGAGGGAACGATGGCTGTTTGTGAGGTCTCGAAACTTGAGCCAGCAGATCAGGCCGTGAGCACGTGATCAACTGCCTTGATGAACAGGCAGAAGCCAGCAACAACCGCCACGGCGCTAATAGCCGCCCAAACATCCTTTGTGCCTTGTGATAGCTCAGGTTTGGCGCGTTGGGCATCTGCGTAGTCAGCAAGTGCAATGCAGCTTGGGCAAGCAAACTCGGACAGGCCACGAACAACCTGAGCGAGATCGACATAATGGATGGTCCCACAAGACCGACATTGAGCAAGATATTCCATAACCTAAAATCTCCCCTTAATTGGGTTCAGTATCCGCTCGCTTCCCAGAGCCGTCAATAACTTTTTGCCCTCGAACCCGGATTAAGCACTTTTTGTGCAGGTCACGATGTCCCATGATGCCCCGCTATTCTTTTTGTGCAGTTTGGACTTTCTGTGCAAAGCCCGGATCCGGGGCTTTGCCTAAAAAGTCGGGTTCCGGGGCGACTTTTTAGGCAGGCTGAAGACTTTTTAGGCAAATGTCTTTCGGAGCAACTCGCTGCTGACCTACCAAACCTAGAACGCAATCGCCCAGTGGCAAAGTCCATAGCCCCTAGATGGAACTACGTTTCGGCCAGGCAGTTGGCTAATTCTGTATTGCTGATCAATTCCACGGCACGGCGAAATCAGGATTCTCGTCCACAACGGCATTCGCCCGCCCCCAAGGGCGATTATTGTTCGAAAATGCACATCGACTCATAATTTCTCTCTTGTACGAAGAAATCTTGCCAAGTTGAATCCGATCAAGGATCTCACTTCCTCTTCGGAACAACCCAAACGTTGCGCAAGTTCTGCGAACACGGCAGCGTTTTCTAGCCCAAGCCGCTCGTTCTGAAGGCTTTTCTTTTCATTATCCAAACTACGACTGCGACGATTTAGAAAGAACAGGAGCAGTTCCTTTATATGGCCAACGACTTCGCCCAACCCCGCACAGTCCTTACCTATCGAAAATTGGTTACGGCTAAGTTCTTCGCTCATACATCATCTCAGTCGGCGCGTCCTCCGGGCCTACAGTAATAGTAGGGATTAGTAAGAATCGCGCAATAGGCCTGCCCTGCCGCCGCGTTCATCATTCGCAATGGCATTCGCTAGCGGGAGATTGCCAAAATTCCACGTGCGGGGGAAGTTGTGTTTGAGCTTCCAAACACTACGTCCTTAACCACGCTCTTAGAGTGTTGCATACCCACGCCTCTTAGGTTTTTCACCTGGCGTTTCTTCCAAAAACGAAAAAGCCCGCCGATCCTTTCGGAATCAGCGGGCTTCATTCGAGCCTCGTAATATTGTTATTCTGGCCCTCATTCCGGGCGCTTCGGCTCGGCCGTGATTCCTCTATGATCTCACGGGCTGCTCAGAGCCGCTATTGTTAAAGAGCGCCTTGGCCCGCTCAGGGGCGCTTCTCATGTTCGCAGTCTACGTCATCTCCTATTTCACGTTCAACAATTATTCGTTTGCCATCGCCTCGAGCTTCTCAGGCTTGAGGACTGAAAACGAGCCTTAGGCAAACTTCCGGACTAAATCCATCCCACGATCCAAACCCATTTCGGTACTAACAAGAGAAACAGAATTTCGTATGACACCTGGCGGTTGTTCCAGCAGATCATGCCAATCAATAAACCCGACCTTCACGGCCTAACAATGCGTGAAGCGGGCCTAATGATTAGGCCAAGGCCTCAAAGAATTCTTTGAGCAACAGCATTAACTCTTGCCGCCGAACGCTGACCGAAGCGATCTAATGCGCCTCATTAATGAGGCGAGTGCCATGGAAGAGGAAGTGAGATTGTTTGCGTCCCATCACTTGATGAGATCGTCCCAATGAGCGACTAAGCCACAGAATGCAGAGAGCTCTGTCTTAACAGTGCCGTCTGGTTGTTTGATCCAGAGCGACGTATCGAAGGCCCGCGTCGAGCGCGCAGGAACCTGTTTAATAAAGAAGGTGTCGCCACCAAGCAGTTTTCCGCTTCCGGATCGGAACAAGATTGTGCCCATTAGATCCGCGTCGCGGCTATAAGGATTGAAGACCTCTGCCGTCAGCCGACAATTAAAGGAATTGCATCGAAGAAGCGGTTTTCGAAATTCGAACCGCTGTGAATAATCGGCTGGCCGGGTCTCAGTCGGTTCAAAGCCTCCGCCAGTGACCTCGAATGTGACTGAGTCAGGTTTCTCGCCTGGGTCTAAGTCATCTCCGTAGGCAAGTTGGCCACCCGGCGGTATCTCTGGAAAGTTTTTGTCTTTTACCGCCAATATTTGCCCCTCTCGTGACTTAGCGGTAATACGAATTTCTGGTCGGCGCGCAAATAACGTTTCATTTGGGTTTTTCATGACAACAATCCACCACAACTTTCCACGCGAATAGCCGGCATCCATATTGTAAGCGCTCTCCGTTATGATAATTGGTTGTGCGGTCGCTTGTACCTGCGCTTGTGCTAATGATGCTCGCGCAAGTACAAGGCACATGCAGACAGCAAGCTTAAGGAATCTTGAACTCATCGATCGCAATGTATCGAGCTTGAGCATTAAACGAAGGCTCCAAGGCGCGAAGTGCATAAACCAGCGAAGCGCGTCACGGCTGACACTATCAAATGCCACGGTCGTCATTAGCTTTATAATCCGCGGCGTTAGCCTCTATGAACTCGAGCAATTCCGGGTGGGGACTAAACCATTCACCGCCTAAGCAGTGCGTGCTAAATCTATGGTGAAGCTCTTTTTCGAGATTGCCGTCGCCGTACATAACCGCTTTTATTCGAAGGATCTCCGGGTGCCGCGCGATTTGTAGAGCCTTACGACGTTGCTCAGCCTGCATTAGCGATCCGGAATATCCAATTTTTATCGCACCGGATAGGTTGCCCTGGATGAAGTACACCACAGAGCGTTTTTCAGATGTTTGGACGAATCCCCAAAGATGCAACTGCTCATTGACGAGAACGACTAACTGGGACGGAATCAAAGTCCGATCAGCAAATTCACTTAATTGAGTTGTCACGCGATCGTAGTATTGATCTAAGTGTGTTTGCCACCTGGATTCAGAATCTCGGCACTTGATGTGAACGATTTCGAACCCACCACAATCACGCCAGCTAACAATTCCATCACGCAGGTCGCTAATCTCGCATTCACAGCTCTCGCACCAGGCTCGCTTTTTCAACCGCTCGGGATATTTGTCCGCATATTCCAGCCAAGCCTTAGCTGTACTGCTTATTAAGGAATCACACGCGAATGTTTCTTCCAGAAAATTGTGAATGTCCTGATAATGATCCACTTCCTTTGGGAATCCGTCGTCCGCCATAATTTCTTTCGCAACGTCCCCAACTGGATCATCTCTATCGCAACTTGCAACAAGCCATTGGTAAAATGTTGAGCCGCACGCAAGTCGTCTGATTCTTGCATTTCGATCTTCGACCTCCTTAAGTACCATCTGGGCGGCTATCTTATGGTACTGATCATCGTTGGGCATGACGATAATTAGCTCACCTTTGATCTCGCGCTGGGCAAACTCCGTTCTAGGCCCAGAATTGATGTCGCTCCAATCGACCGCCCGCTCCAATTTCTGTCCGCGATATCCATGGCTACGTGCGATTCGTTGTTTCTCGGCAGCTCGAACCTGTTTTGCTAGTTTTTGACCCAGAAATGTGCGATCAGGCAAGTGATTGCCTTCTGCTACGCGGTGCGTGTCCAGCATCCACTGATAAAGGGAACTAAACACACTTACGTCTTCGGGGAGACCATCGAACCAATTGTCAGGCAAGGAAAATGATTGAGCATTAGGGACTGCTGCAAGAATTTGCTCTGGATTAATTTGACGCATTTCTATAGTCCAACGGACTCGTTAATTATGTCGCGGACAACCCTTGCAACCAAATAAAAACTGAAAGCTCTCGTTCAGCTTCTCAGTCGGTCGTCTTGCGATGGTTCCGATGAAAAATGGCGTCAGAGTCCTTCGGTAGAAACAACTTTGTTCTGACGTATGAAGTAAAACGTGTTCTTCAGAATGTAACCGCCAAACGCATTCTTCGCCCGTAACTTCAGCCTCACAACCCAGAACGGCTCTCCTTTAAAATCCAGCTTCGTGACCGGCGACCATTCAACAAACTCACTACTGTCATAATCATTCAAATTATTCTTAAGGTATTCGACCACTGGATCGACTCGCCCATCGTATGCGCTGTTGGTCAGCTTCGGTCCCAAGACAAGGATTTCCGCTGTAATTCGCGCCGCTTTCTCAACCAGCTTCTTAATGAGTGCTTGCGCTGGTCCATATTCTTTGGCGTCTTTCGGTATTGCGCGTAGCGGGCCAATGACAGCATCGAACGCTTTCAAGTCATCCTCAACGTATTCTTCCTTATTCATTGAGAGCAAGGATTGACCACGTTGTTGAAGGTCCGCGAAGCTAGGTTGAGGCGTTGCGGTTGGCGCGGCTACTGGGCTCGTTTTCGCGTTACTCGCATTCCCTGAGTTGGAAGAGGTTTGTGTCGCAGTCTTATCGCTTAACTTACCAATAATTCCACACAGGCCGCACGCGCCAAAGACCGCGACCAAAACGCTAACAGTGATCCACAATGCCTTCGTGTTATTGGCTGCCGTGGGAGGAGTTGGAGTAGGCGGCGCCTGCTGCACAAGCCGCGACCCACAGCGGAAACAAAAACTCGCGTCTGGAACATTTGCGGTCCCACATCGCGGACATTGTGAGGATTGAGTAGTCATGCTTCAGTGATACTCACGATTCTCGCCAATTTATCTGCGACATAATCCTAGTCTGATGGTGAAGCCAAATATCGGCTCACGGACAATAAACCGGAAAACAACAGGGCGGCGAGCAAGGAACCTTGGAATATAGTAACGGTACTTTTCCAAAAACTTAAGGCCCTGCCGGCGCGAACCGACAGAGCCTTTGAAAACCAAAACGCGATTGCTCACGCTCGGTCTCCGTTAAATACCATTGTGAGCCAATCGCCCAAAGAAAGGCAAGACTCACATGGAAGGATTGACACCAAGAGAACTCAAGGCACTCGAAATAGCAGCTAAGGCAAAACTTCAGCGAAGCGACGACGGCTTCAGATGGTTTGTACCATCCCAAACCAGAGGAAAAGGAGGCGACTACTACTATACTGTCAAACCTGATCCGCTAGACCCACAGTGTAGTTGTCCTGACTTTGAAGCGCGCAAACTGCGATGCAAGCACATCTTCGCTGTCGAATACACGATTCAGCGGGAGCAAACCAGTGATGGTCAAACTACCATCACCGAAACTCTGAAGATCAGCCAGAAAACCTACTCACAGGATTGGCCGGCTTACAACAAAGCTCAAACGGAAGAAAAAGATATCTTCCAAAGGTTGTTACATAATCTCTGCGAAGGCATTGGCGAACCTTCCCAAGTTATGGGAAGACCACGATTGTCGCTACCGGACATGATCTTTAGCGCAGCGTTCAAAGTGTATTCAACCGTCTCGGCCCGACGCTTCATGTGTGATTTGAGGGAAGCTCATGGAAAGGGCTACATCTCGAAACTCCCTTGCTACAACTCGATCTTCAGATATTTTGAAGACGAAATCCTGACGCCTCATCTAGAAATTCTCATCGAGGAAAGTTCTTTACCATTGCAAATTCTTGAATCGTCCTTCGCCGTGGACTCATCCGGGTTTTCAACTTCGAAATTCGTTCAATGGGTTCAGGCCAAGCATCACAATCCCAAACTCCTGGAAGCGCGCGATTGGGTGAAAGTCCATTTGATGTGTGGCGTGAAAACGAATGTCGTCACCGCTGTTCAGATTACAGACCGTTTCGCCGGCGACTCTCCGCTATTCAAGCCATTGGTGGAGGCAACGGGACGAAACTTTACAATGGCCGCAGTGTCGGCCGATAAAGCATATTTATCGGTTGATAATCTGCAAACCGTTCTGGATCACAATGCCATGCCTTACATCCCCTTCAAAGCGAATAGTGACCCAGCTAAGAAGAGCCCAAACCCCACGTGGCGCCGAATGTATTATTACTTCGCCTACAATCAGCAACATTTCATGGATCGTTACCACCAGCGGAGTAACGTCGAGTCAACCTTCAGCATGATCAAAGCGAAGTTCGGTGACTCGCTTCGAAGCAAAACCAAAACGGCCCAGGTGAATGAAGCACTTTGCAAGATTCTCTGTCACAATTTGTGCTGCCTCATCCAAAGCATGTTTGAGTTCCAGATTAAGCCAGAATTTTGGCAGGAATAATCGCCCGCAGGCGCTACACAATAGTGTTCGCGGTATTGATTTAGCCGCAATGCGCTTGAATTCACCCGTGAACTCAGGTCAGCTTAGGTACTACTGACTTGAAACCACCGCAATAGCACGCTTCGGAACGTCGAATGTAGCGCATAGTCGGCGCAGTTCATTTTCCGTGTAGACAGAAGGGGAAAGATGACCATTTACACAAAACTCTCTACACCCTCTGTAATTTTCATAATCCATGGCGAAGCGCCAGCTTCATGTCTAGCTGACCACGTTCTTGTTATTACGTTTGCAAGTTATCCCATCTGTTTCAAAACAGAGTTCGATAACTCTAGAGGGCATTTCTGTTAGAGACCAGGAAACATCTTTTCAAATAATAATGCGTGGTCGAACGAGGAGGACTCGACGCTGTACAGCATCTCGCCTTTGGTCCAAAAAATGACTCTCTGCCGTGGCAGTTCCTTGTCGAAGGAGACGACAATTCTTCTTCCACTCGCTTCGTTTTGGCTATTTCTCAAAGTTCTAGTATCAAAAACCTCAAGTGCCGTTTTTGCGGTTTCACTCAAGGCCCTTTCAGCGTTCTTGGACGAGCCGCAATACACCCTTCTTAAGAAGATAGGCACTCCATCATTAGCTTCCCAGGTTTCCGACGAAAATCTGAAGTGTTCCTTAGTTAAGCCGTAAAGCGCACTTTTCGATTCAAAACGATTACCGTTGAGATCTACATTTGAGGCACCGCTTGAGTTTTGATTGCTCAGCCTTTGCTTAGTCTGAGTCGGCTTAGCGCTACCCCACATCATGAGGCACAGAATGCTGGAAATACCGATTAACGCGATTGTCTTTAGTGATCTCATTTCCAAAGCTGACAACCATCTAATTCAATCCAAATCATCCTGGCAGCTTCGCCCTGTCGCCGGTTTGTTCGCATCCGGTCTGCATTAAGAACACTGTGAACAGTACCTTCACCTCAGCTTGAGCGAAGCGAAGATCGCTTCTCAGTTATCAATCCAAACAAGGCGCTCAGGAGAGTCCTTCCGTTGGCGTATCTATGATCCCAGAACAGTCTGAGCCATCACGATCAGTCGTTCCAACGGACGCCGAAATCTGTCGTGGACAACATTCGCGAAGACACGCCACACCGGAGTTCCATCTTGCCTTGACCATTAGTCGAGATACTAACGTTTTCTATTATGCAGCTTCGATCTGAGTTCAAGCTCGGCATTTGGGTCACGTCCCAAATCGACCAGTTTTTTGCAGCATCAGTTGTTACCGCAAATTTCTTATTCTTGAATACATATCCGATCTTTTCGCCGCCGATTCCTATGTTTTTCTCGGCAATTGGCTCTGGGTCATCGGAAGCAACAACCAGGAACTTCTTCCAGTCTGGGGCGGCGACGTTCTTCGCCTCAAAGACATAATTCGCCCCACCTAGTACTTGTCCGAACGATCGCTTCTCTCTATGTCCTGTAATCCTCACGCTGAAAGTACTGGCGTCTCTTTGCTGCCTAGTAAAGACATCGTCGGTTTGACCTGCGGATTGACAACTAGTCAACGCCGCAATTCCTAAGAGCAAGATGAGATTGTTTCGTTCGCGCATCTTCACTGGCTGCACGCGAATTCGAATCACGTCCGCCAAGCCTCTATGGTCTGGGTTATCAGGAGTCTTTCTCCAGCTTAACGAAACTAGAGACCGGGAAAAATCTTTTCGAATAACAATGCATGCGCGAACGAGGCGAACTGCACGCTGTACAACATCTCGCCCTTAGTCCACAAAATGAGTCGTTGGTGACGCGGTTCCTTGTCGAAGGTTGCGACAATTCTTCTTCCGGTTGTTTTGGATTGGTCGCCTTACATCTCGTCCTTCGAGAGTACGACCCACCGATCCGGCGGCGTAATCCGCACCTGTCATCTCTACGGCGAAGTTTGAGCAACGTCCCCGCAAAGGAAAGCTGAAAGCCAGCGACTCCGATCAGGTTTCAATTCGCCGGACTTGGTGTCGATAGTATCGAGCGACACTTCGATAAAACGCTTCACGCAGGGATCGGCTTCGTGCGGTAGGGCTCGCTGAAACGCGCGACGGACCGAAGGTCCCCCTATCCAAGCGAGGCAGTACACGGCAGCTTGTCGCACGTGACTATCTGGGTCCGTTAGCTTCGTTCGAAGCTTCGGAATCGCCAACTTCCCCATCCTAATTATTCCGTCAAGTGCCGGCTGGTGAACCATTGTTATGCTCCACTCGCCATCGCTCATCGTTATATGTGAGATCAACAAATCAAGCGCTTGTCTCGCCTTCAGATCACCGAGGAGGACTGCACCTTCTCGCCATATTAGGTTGCTCTCGTGATCCTTGGTGATATCCAGATTCGGCTTATCCATCGCTTTCATTACAGCAGAGATGACTTGTTGGCGACACCTCTCGGAACGTTTTGAAAAGTTGCGCAATTGCCTTCCGGCATTCTGTGCCTCGTCATAATCTTTAGACAATGAAAGAACCGCGTTCGACAAAGCGCGGTCTGATAGACATGAACGGCTTCCCGTAGATCCGTTTCCTTGCACGCTTTTGGCGCTTACAGAATTGTTGAGAGCGACCACGGCGAAGATCGTCAACCAAAGGAGTATATTTAGCGTTCGGTGCATGGTTATTTCCCTATTTATACATTTCAGGACCCCAGCCGGGGTTGATCTGGTGCCCGTTATAGACTTGGAACGTCATATGGAATCCAAGCTCACAGTGTTGTCGCCCTTTATCAGCCTCGTTATAAGCTCTAATAGGAAAATTTTGCGCGGTGGAATACTCCTGGATGCCCGGCAACGGCTCTACCAGATTAACGCATTCGCAATACGGAAAGCCGGAGCGTTGCCCCTGGTGGTACCAGGTACAATTCAATAATAAGTTTCTCGCGATCACTAGCATTAACAATCTCTATCCGACCTGGATCGATATGACGCACGTTAACTAAGTATTGTTTTGCCCGTTTGGCGCGAGCCGTCGCTTCATCTTGGCGTCCTCGTCTGGCGCGATGGACAAGGATGTACGCTCGAGCCGACGCGTAATTAACGGATGAGTAGCGAACAATTTGCTGAGCAAAGTTATCCAGAATTCTCTTCTCGGAGGCAAATGAAATATTGGAATACTGAGCAAACCTAACTGTCTCGTTCAACCGATTCGACGGCTCTGGACATCGGAGAGCCTTGTCAGCTGCTGACGGAGAATACTTAACGAGCCCCACTTTCCCACTCCCTTCGTCAACGCTGTACTCAATTCCATCCTCCTCGTTCCTGTAGTACACGATCTGCGGACGGTGCTTATCCTGAGTTTTCGCATACTTCTCTGGATTTAGTTTCAAATCCGCAATGCTTAACTGATTCAACATTGGAGTCACCCAAATGTTGATTACGATATCGCGAGGCACGTTCCAAGGACTGAATTCCACGTTGCATGGTCCTTTTGAAAACTGAATGGATACTCGTTCCGCGGCGGAGTCATAGAATACAGTGTCCGCGCGATCGGTAGTCGGCGGTCCAAGCAGTCTTTCGACGTCAGATCTCGTCGAGTGAAGCGGAATAATTCCATGCCAGTCTTTCGCTTGCGCGGCACCCGCCGCGAGCAAAACTAGAATTAAGTTAAGGATGATTCGGTTCATGGCATTGTTGGGAAGCAGGCGTTCTTAAGCGCTTGGTTCCAGTAATCACTCCAATCATTGTAAGGTTTCCCATCTCGCATACCCGTCGGGAAAGGCAACGGTTGTCCTTTTGAGTCCTTAGGGACGATTCCGAGCCTCACAAGATCCCGATCTAGTTGGTCATCCGAACCGGGTCCCTGGAGGCCATGGATTAACTCATGCATTAGGGCCTCTGCGTCCGCTGCGACATTCAGGTGCGGGGATATCCTCGGGCCGATCCGTATTTTATTACCAATTTGTATTCCACCGTACTGAGTACTCGAACTCCAGAAGAGCCCACCATCCTCTGAATTGAAAATGTAATCGGCAAACGCCGGAAGCTCTTCTTGCGAATCAATATGTTGGCCTGAGTTATAAGTAACCAGAGTATCGATAAAGCTCCTACATTTTTCCGATTTCAGTGCTTTTACCATTTCTGTCCGTAGAGCAAGGTATTCCTTGGTGGTCAATCGAGGCCCCCAAGGGTTCTGCGTATCGCTTGGTAGCACGATCATCATGCCCTCGCTTCCGAACCCTCCGCTAAGTATGTCGGTTGGAATTGGGTCGCGCGGCGCGGTAACCGTTACCGTCCAAACCTGCGGCAGCGGAACTAGCGGTGTGATTGCTAGTCCAGTCGGATCTCTCTGATTGACAGGATCATTCTTTGTGTAGGCATACCGATTGAGGCTTTGCGGATCAGTGAAGTTGTAACTGCCGCCATAAGGATCAGGCTGAGCAAAGCGCCCTCCCACTAAGTACCTGCGCGCCATCGCATCCTGCTGGCCGTTACCATCTCTGATATAGCTGGTGAAGCTCTGCGGTTGAAACGCCGAGTTTGATGACCGAGACGTGTCCGCTCCCCATGGATCAAGTTCAACCATCGAGACTACGTTGCCATTGATGTCCGTGACCCGCTTGCTCTTGGTAATCGGATCCTCATGGTTCCAGAAGACTCCACCTTGTTGCACAGCCAGTAGATCGTTTCCGGCATAGACGTATCCGCGACTCCAGCCGCCGTTCTCATTGATCTCACAGACCACTGCGCCACCTAACACTGTCGAACGCAGATAATAGGTGATGGCGTTATTCTCGTACTTGAGGCCGCGCAAACCATCACCGTCGTAAACCTGTTGCATTTCATAGCCACCGCCTCCGGTCACGAAAGTCTGCCGGCCGGTCCCGTCGTAGTAATAGGAATAGACCCCGTCGTTACCGAGGTTCCCGGCGGCGTCGTAACCAAATCCATCGCGTTGGTTCTTGCCGTTCGAGTAGCCAAACGTCAGTGTCGTATCGCCGCCATAAGGCGCTCCGCCTTGCACCTCGCCACCCCAACCCAGACGGAAGGTCATGTTTCCGAATTTGTCATAGTCGTACCAATGCGAATAAGGACCATCGGAATTGCCCCAGGGCGTGCCATCGATGCCGAAAGCCGCGCGAGCCTCCGCGCCTGAATGCGCGAACACCAGCGCGCCAACTTGATCGAATTCATAACTTCGATCCAACGTGGAGTCATATACGTTACGCGCATAGTTCACTCGATCTGAATGATCGAGGTAACTGTAGTTATAGCTGAGCACGCTCGACACGTTCCAACTCGTCGGCCGCATGCGATTATCGTAACTCGTCGAGAGCGAACGGCCATCGCGAAAATTTGCTGCTTTCACCGCGCCGAACGCACGATAGGTGATGTCGCTGGCATAAGTGTCGACGTCCGCATAGCCCGATCCGGTCACACTGTGCAAGCGTCCGTTGTTGTCATAGTTGTAGCCGACTTGCACACTGCCAAACTGAGATGGCCCAGTAATACCAGTCAACTCATTAGCAAAGTTGTAGCTGTAGGACAGTCGATAAGTGTGGACACCCAAACTCTTTTCTTCCCAATCCATCCGCGATAACGCATCGTAGTGATAGGTTGACGTTCCCAGCCCATCCGACATTGAAGTGCGATTCCCCACCGCGTCATATCCGAATAAAACTGTCGGAAAGGTCACAGTGGTATTCCCGGTCGGATCGCCTGCATAATAATTGATGCTCGTTACCAGATGACGGTTGTTGTTGTAGCCGTAGTTCGCGGTGTCCTGGCGCGCGTCAGTGACCGACAACAACGTGTCATCGGGATTGTACTCATAAGTTGTCGCGCCTTGTTCAGGCGTGGTGCGAATGTGCAAGCGTCCATATCCGTCGTATTCGAATGAGCGGACCTGCCCTTCATGCGTGATGTTCTTGAGTTGGTCAAGGGCGTTGTACTCGTAGTTCACCGTTGCATAAGTACTGCCATTCCAATTCAATTCTTCGGTCTTGATCATACGCCCGAGCACATCGCTGGTCGTTCTTCTGCGCCGGCCTGTCTCATCAGTCGCCGTGACGACTTCGCCTCCCGCACAGCCGCAACCCGTGTAAACCAGTTCAGTGTAATAACTATCCGGATGAATCGTGCGCATCGGGCGACCTTTCCAGTCGTAGGTTTGCTGCGTCCATACCCACGGCCCGGCGTCGTCGCCGGCGGGCTGCCAATCGCCGCCGACTTCTGTCGGTTTTGACTGCATCGTCACGCGTCCCATCGTGTCGCGATAGACGACCTGCCGCCGGTACAAGCCATCGCTGTTCGGATTTGAGCCGAAAGTCTCGAACACCCTTCCCAGCCCATCGGACACGGAGACGGTAAATGCATCATCGCCGACGTGATTTATGGTGGAGTTAGTGACTGAGTAGTTTGACCCATAATCGTAGCGCGTATAAGCGCCGTTATTCTCGGTCGTGACGCGCTTCAAGCGAATCGCTTCGTCGAACGTCATTGTCTGCACTGCGCCCAAGGCATTCTGTGCCCACGTCACCGCGCCAAAGTCAAAGTTGTATTGGGTCAACGATTGAAAGCCATCGGCATCAGTGACCGAAGTTGGATAAGCGAACGTTCCGCGCCCGTTGTTTCCATCGGAAAATGCGTCACTGTAACTGATAGAAGTCTGGTGCCCAGGAATTGGATCGGTTGTGGTGAGCATGGCACCGGCAGCGTTGTAGCGAGCCTGCGTGGTGTGCGCCTTCGCGCCGTTACCGATATCCGTGATATCCCAACGGGAAACACTCGTGACATTGCCGCGCACAATCTGCGGCGATGTATTGAACGACTGATCGTGCTGCGAAGCAGTTGTCGCCTGCGAATCGACTGAAGCCTCATCGTAGCCGTACGTGGTCTTCGATTTCGGCTGCCAACCGTTGGACACATCGACCACATGCACAGCCGAAACCAGTCCGATAATATGCCAATCCAAGTAAGGTTGGCTCAGATTGTAATCAGTGTACGTCCGTCGGACTTCAGTCGAGCCGTCATTCAAGTACTCACTCACGAAGTACGGCAAGCCCCACTGGGCGTACTGCGGCGGGCTGTAATCAATTGTCGTGCGTCGATGATTTCCTGCTGCGTCGTCAATAATGGTTTCAATAACGCGCGGATTGAGTTGATAGCTCACGCCCAGATTGTCCTGAGTGTAGTTGATGGTGGTTGTCTTCTGCGAGGTATTGACACCAAGCGGCCAGACTTCGCTCCGCGTCACCAATCCTCGTTGCCATCCTGAAGTGCCATAGAGTTCGCGATACTGCGTCTGATCGGGGGAAGTCATCTGATGCCAGCCGCTGCCCAAGTCAGCAAAGGAAGTCGTCACTTCATGCGGAACGCCATTGACATCGCTCCAATTCTCAGCCCAGACGCTTGAGCTTGAGATGCGTGGGCAATCATCGGTAACGGCTTCGTAAACGTAGGCCAAATAGGATCGCTCTATGTCGCCTGGTAGTCCCGGCGCTCCGTCGGCCGTATAGCGGTGAATCTTATTGACCTGTCCGCGATCTGTATACTCAAAGTTGAAGTGTGAACCATCCATCAAACCGACTTGCATCAGCATGGGCATGACTTCGCCTTCCGACGCTCCCACAGTCGTCAGCGCGAAATTCGGATGCAGAGTTACGTTGGCCCAGCCGAACGTCGCCCACTCGCGCCACCAGCCGTTCCAGTTCTGGCTAATCGAATTCAGGTTGCCGAAATTGTCGTAGTTGAAATACAGCACGCGTCCGAGCGTGTCGGTCACCGTCGCAAGGTCACCGTTATTATACGTGGCGTTAATCACGTTGCCGTTACGATCGCGGATCGTGACGCAGTGCCATTCACCGCCGGTTTGCGTGAAGTTGACGTTCGTTCCATCGGTCGTTCGCAGCCAAATGCTGCCGCCGTAATCAAGAAGTTGGGCATAGGAAGAATCCGCCGTCTGATATAGGTTGTAGCTGCCGTAATTCCCCAGATAGCGAAACTCGACGCGCCGGCCTGATGAAGTCACCATCATGCGAGCATTGATAGCGGCTTGCGCGTCATAAAACACATCGCCGATGGTCGGAAAACCTAGCCGGAAGCCAGGACTTGGATCGCCTTTGTCCGCGTCGAAGTACATGAATGAACCAACACGTGTCCAAACCATTGACGAATAAGAAAGCGTCAGTCCCAAATCGAGTCCGGCGCGGCCAGGCAGACTAACCAACGGCAAACTCCACTCGCAGTCCCGCGACTGAAGCTGATTGCCGGGTTGATTAAAAGGATCGAGCAAGGCCGTGGCAATCTCACTCGGAGAAGCGCTCGCAACGATCGCGGTCGTTTGGGCACTCGCCTGCGCCCCCGCGTTGTCAGTCACCGTCACAGATACTGTGTAGGTTCCATTGGCGGCGTAAACGTGCGTCGGGGTTGCACCCGATCCAGTGCCACCGTCGCCAAAACTCCACGCATAGCTTGTAATAGTGCCATCAGGATCAAAAGAGCTGCTACCGTTGAATGAGATACTCTGCGTCGGCACTCCGCTATAACTTCCGCCTGCATTCGCCACAGGATTTTGATTGACGCTGCCGGAGTTCCAACTGGCGACGTAATCGCCCATGACATTGTTCGACAAATCTGTTTGTCCCGTACCATCGGCATTCATTGTCCAGATCTGAGCCATCGGGTCGCTACCCTCGCGCTCGCGGTCGCTGTGAAAGATGATCTTTGCTCCATCGGGCGACCATGACGGTGATTCGTCGTTCACTAACTCATTCGTCAAGCGTGTCTGGCCTGAGCCGTCAGCATTCATTAAGTAGACTTCTTTATTGACGTGCAAAAGAGATCGTGGAAATGTCTGTCCATCATCTTCCGGGATTTCGTAATCGTCCGTTTCGGTCCAGGTCTCGATAACGCTGTCACGCGTGCTGACGAACGCGATTTTCGCGCCATCACGTGACCATGATGGTTGCCGATCTTCAAAAGTCGCAGCGCTGAAGGTGAGTCGCTGTTGACCGGAGCCGTTGCTGTTCATGACGTAGACGCTGCTGGTGCTGGCGTGATCGCGATCGCTGGCAAAGGCGATCTTCGCCCCGTTCGGAGACCAGGATGGCTCTATATCGTTCGACGCGGTACTTGTCAGGTTGACCTGATTCGAGCCATCAGCATTCATCGAATAGACTTGATAGGCAGACCCGCTGCGGAGACTTTGGAAGACAATTTTTGATCCGTCGGGCGACCACGACGCCACACTGTCGTCGTTTGGATCTGAAGTTAAACGCGTCACTCCACTTCCGTCCGAGTTCATCACATAGATATCCATGTACCCCGTCGTCGGATTGTCGCGATCGCTTTGGAACAGAATCTTTGTTCCATTAGGTGACCAGCGCGGATAGTCATCGTTCGCACCCGAGTATGTGAGCCTCGTAATGCCGGTACCATCGCCATTCATGGTATAAATCTGCATCGAACCCTCGCGATTGCTGGCAAAAACAATCTTCGAACTCCCAGCTTGCGGCACAGGAGGAGCAAGCAGATCGAAACTAGTATTGAGGCCGACTGCCTCAAGAGAATCGAACGATCTCAACCAGTGTCGTCCAGTGGCAAAGGCGATCGGCCGGCCCCCTCCTCGCTCGTGAGAACTGACACCTAAGACAGACGTTAGAAAGAACTTGTCAAAGCTGCGCAGATAGGTCACTGGCGCGCTTCCTACCAGGTCAGCGGAGTCGTTCACGCCTGTGGTTAGGATCTCAGCTTTCTTATCTTTCGCCGGTTTGTCTTTTGCATCCTTTCGCGGGGCTCGCTTGGTTGAGGGAATTGGATCTGGGGCCTTTGGCTTTTCCGATTTGTGTCGGCGCACTTCATCAAGAGTTGGAACATTGGCAAGGCTCACGGCCCGAGGTGCTGGAATTGAATCAACTTTCTTGCCCAAGTCAGACGGCGCAGGTTGGCGTCCTCGCTGTCGCTGCGGCTGCTGCGGATTTAACCCGCGCATTATCGTGTTTGATGCGCGGGGTGACTTCGCCTGTGGCGTCAGCATCAGTAACGGAATCAACAAAGAGGAGCAAAGGAAAAGACTTGTCCAGCGTCGCGATCGCGCGGACAGACGGTGAGTACGTCTCATTTGGGGGACTCCTTCACGCGAGAAGATTTTGGCTGCTTCTTCCCACGTTTGGTGTGTGACATCAGGTGATGCCGGCGAATTCGCTTTTTAGATCTCAACTCGATTAGATCAGAATGCCGCGTCGTAATTAGAGCGATAAGACTCTGATGGTGTTTGAATCCAAGTAGCCGCGAAGCCTGAGTCACCATGCCCTCTGAGTCTTTGAGTGCTAACCTGATCAGATGCTTTTCATATCTCGTTACGGCGTCGCGAAAGCTGAATTTCGTCCAATCCGGAGGTCCTGGAATGGCGTGAACCAGAAAAAGAGCTTCGAAAATTACTTTGGTTAACCGCCTTAGCGTGTTGAGGTCTTGGGTCTTTTGCAGCAGCGTTCCCGTATGATCGATTGTCTCGCATATTTCCGTGGTCGACAGTTTTGGGCCAAGCTCCTCGATGATAGTCAACGCAGCTACGCCAGCATTTTCGAAATCGCCGGCTTCTTCTGCGATCTTGACCGCGCGTTCTAAAGCTGCGCGAGCTTCAGCAAGATGCTTCAAGCGCGCCAGCGCGATCCCGTGAGTCGTCAAAGCTTCGGTTAACCATAAGGCATCGTGACCCGCCTCAAGTGTCTTGACGGCAGCGCGGACCGTTTTCTCGGCCTCCACAATTCGTCCTTCAGCCAGTAATACTCGGGCGCGCGTCTCATCAACCTGGGCCAAATGAGGATTGTCTTTTAGTTTCGTGAATAGAACCTGGGCACGATCCAGATTTTCATGTGCTTCCGAAAATCTGTTTAGCGTGAAGAAAAGAAATCCAAGGTTTATATAGACGCAAGCTTGATAACGGGTATGACCTGCTTCTTCGAAATGAAAACTCGCAGCTGCATATTCAATCAAGGCTCGGTCTATATATTCTTCGCGATGTTCGGCGCTGCTGAGTTGATTCAACACATTGGCGAAGCAATGGTGAAAATGCGCGATTAGCAAATGGTCATCTATCTCAGTGAAGAGGTGAGCCGCTTCATTGCAAATAGCTAGTGCGTCATTCAGCCTGGTTGACGATCTCTCAACAATCGCTTTTCGTAGTAAAGCAATCGCCTTAAGTTCTATATTGTCGTTTCCGATATCAGTCAGAGCTTGCTCAAGAGTCACTCGGGCTTCATCGAAAGCGCCTTCCCGCCAATAGCAAAGCGCGAGATCGCTGCGAGCTTCTCCCACTCTGGCTCCCAGCCCCAATTCTCCAAAGATACCGGCGCTCTCGCTAATCAGATCCTTCGCGACCTCCTGAGCCCCTTCAATCTGTCTAGCGCTTCCGATCCATCCGGTGATTGAACCCACACGCAAAAGCACGTCAGCCTGTATTTCGTTTTCTAGTCCTTCGATTAAGGGGCGGTCGCCCACAGCCGGCCATAGCTCGGTCAAAGCTTCGCGGGCACCTTCATAATCGCCGCCGCGCTCTAGTTGTCTGGCAAGCCGACAAAGCAGGAGAACTCTTTGATTCTGGGAAAGGTTAGGGGTCTCAAGTTCACGTAAGAGCGCATTAGCTAAATGCATGTGAGGGCGTCCTTTCTATAAATTGGGAGTGATCTTTTCCTTTCAAATAAAAGTGCTAGGATGCTGACTTCATGTCCCGTATCCGTTAGGACAAAACCAAACCCAGGAGCTAAAACAATGAGAAAACTTAGGAGACTCACCCTCGCCGTTGTGTTGGCGATGCTGCTTGCGCCGTCAGTGCTTGCGGGGATCACTGATACTCCGCCTGCGCCACAACCGTCGCCGGAGCCAACATCGGCGATAGCCTCAGCGACAACGGATGAGAACATTCAGGACGTTCTAGTAGCGCCCACCGATCCGCTTACGGATGTCGCACTAACTTTGCTGCAAGGCATTCTAACGGTGTTCTAGCGGTCCAGTTACTTCAGTTCACCTAAGCCGTCCGAAGCTCGCAGCCGTTGGGCGGCTTGGTTGTGGTGTGCCTTAAGCGCCTTCGGCGAAAGGAGGACTGAGACTGCCGAAACGTGGTGAGATTAAACCTCACATTCTACGATTGCAAGAATTTGTTCATGGGACCGCTGGCCTAAACAGACGACTTATTGGTGTTAGCAAATTTCTTCTACGCTAGCACACAAGTCAGCAAAACGCATTTACATGCGTTACGACGCCTTGGCCTTGTCACCCTTTTCCTGCCAGAACTCAGGCTCGAGCCCCATCTGAAATAGGCAGTCATTGATCACGCAAAGGTTGTGACATAGTACTTTGCAAAGCGCCTCGTTGACCTGAGCTGTGTGGGTTCTGCTCCTCAAGAACTCGCCGAACTTTCGTTTGATCATTGAGAATGTACTTTCGACATTACTCCGCTTGTGGTAGTGCGAATTGAACCAAACAGGATTCATTGAGAATAGATGGTAGAGAATTGTCCACACCGGATCCTTCGTCCTATGCTCTGCCCTGGCATTGATCTTGAATGGAATAAACGGAATACCCTTGTTCTTCGTCACGAGCCGTAGGTTCTCAAGACTAGAATAAGCTTTGTCTGCCGATACCTCCTTGATGACAAAATTCCGCGCCGTGGTCTTGTATAGTATTTTGAAAAACGGACTGTCGCCGGCGTGCCCATCGCTGATTTCTACAGCCGTAACAACATTCGTAAGGACCCCACACATCAAGTGAACCTTGATCCACGATCTGCCTTCGACCATCTTGTCCTTTTCAAAGCGCGCACCCATCCAGGAGCCCAGACGACGAATAGAAAACCCCGTGGAGTCGACGGCGAAGATAGTCTCTATACCTGACAAGACTTTACTGCTTTCAACGACAAGTTCGCGCAGATGCGGTGTCATTGCATCGGAGTCGAAGTAATGAAAGACCGAGTTGTAACACGGCACTTTCGAGATGAGACCTTCGCGATGCGCACGCATTAGCTCATCCATATACTTACGAGCAGGTTTATCGCTGTAGGCCTTCAGCACCATCGCAAATAATATGTCGGCAGGAGCAAAGGCGGGCCTTCCAAATACATATGTGGGGTCGTTCACACCAGCGCACAATTCATGCAGCAAGATGAGTACATTGGCAGCTTCATGAACTTGCGAAGCATTGTATTTAGACCAATTCCTCTCGCGCACTGGCATCGTAGGCTCCGACTGAATCTGAAAGTCGACCTACGACGTCTACAACAGTGCTACTTAACATGAGTCATAGGCGCTGCTCCTTGTCACTCGTTGCTGGCAGTCCGAATTGCTTCAACGCATGATGTCGAGTTGAACTATCGCGAATGCTAGTTAGTCATGACTTCACCAGCGAGAGTAGCTTTCGACCGATGCCTCCGTCTCCATTAGCGGCTTCGTCTTCATGTTGCCATTCGACAAGTTCCCAATAACCAAACTGTCCCGGTTCTTTTTTCCAAACGAACCATTCTTTGCGTCGTAGCATTGCCGCCCGGAAGGAATCTGCAGGAAATTTAGATTTCGACTTTACATTGCCCCTGATTAGGGCTTCCACAACTTCCGGATGAGTCATTTGATGGCCCATTTTTCGCAACAATTTTAGGGCAGCTGCTGCCGGACCCAAATAACGAAACGCATTACGTGGCACGAGCGATGTGCCTGAACCAAGGTCGACTTCATTAAGACCATCAATCTTCAAAGACGATGGCTCTGTCGACACTCTCCCTAATAATTCCGCCAACCCGCGCTGTGTCTTTTGTAACGACCCCTTCTTCATAGCCAACGTGGTAGCCTCAGTCGTTAGCCGTTTAACTTCAGAATTAAGTGCAGCGATTTCGCGCTCAACTTCAACCAAAGCCAATGGCAATAAGCTTACTTCTTCAGGCATAGCACTCTCCTTCCTTTTCTTACCGTGATTAGTGAATAGCTCGGCGACGACTGAAGTGATTCTTCACCCGACGACCGGCCTTGCATCACCTCAAGGCCGAGTGCCAAAATAGAAAGCGCGTTAAAAACGCTGTCTCTTGGC
>Ga0070703_10000011_pt1 | contig 94473 bp, 77 predicted proteins | sample KBSK5251metaG_FD_65453 | JGI IMG/M metagenome (GOLD analysis project Ga0070703, IMG submission 65453) | Corn, switchgrass and miscanthus rhizosphere microbial communities from Kellogg Biological Station, Michigan, USA - KBS K5-25-1 metaG | ecosystem: Host-associated > Plants > Roots >... | reverse complement strand
TATTCACTACGACCACCATTGAATCGAAGACCAACTTCTTTGCGCCTGGCCGAGCCGGAACCAAAGTGATCGGCGAATGCTCGGCGTTACACCGAGGCCGAAGAACTATGGCATGGCAGACCAGAATAACAAATGGAGAGGGAAAATTGATCGCACTCGTCACGCAAACACAGATCGTGCTGGAGACACGAACATCGGGATAAACGCCGTTGAACTCGGACTCAGAGACGACTCTTGGCGCGATCCGAACGATTTTCGTTTCCTCGATGCGCACGCTGTGTATCGTTTTATGACCACTCGGTTCCGCGTCGCAAGAGACTAAAAAACACCGACCCTGAACTGATCGATATCCGGCCGGGTGACAATTCTCTCCGCTCAATTTTCATCTGCTTAGTGTTCGTTGACCGAAGTATCCTTGTAGACTTGGCATATTTGCGACATCATGAAACCTTATGTTGTCCAATGCTGACTCAACCCTTTACTGATTTCGTCAGACATTGACCGTTCGAGTGGGCGCTTTCCGGTGGTCGTCACTGTAGCATTCCAATTGCTATAGAGAATGCGGGTTCGTCCGCGCGGCCTCAGGTTCGTACAGCGCGTTCGGATTCGCGCCCGGTAACAGTAATAAGGGAGCAACAGAGATAAATGAAGCAAAGTCGTCCAGCTAATTCGCGTGTGTGTTTCGTAGCAACTTATCCCCCTCGAGCCTGCGGCATCGCCACTTTCACAAGCGACCTGCGTAAGGCGATCTGCGATGTCGAGCCGAACGTCCAGGCCAGCGTCATTGCTTTGACAAACACTCCTGAACGGTATGAGTACCCGCCCGAAGTGGCGTTTGAAATCAGACAGCAGCAGCTTGGCGATTATCGACTCGCCGCCGAGTACATCAATTTCTCGGGCGTTGATACGGTGTGCGTCCAACATGAATTCGGCATATTCGGCGGCGCGGAAGGCCGATACATTGCCGAGTTTCTCGAGGCCTTGCGTAAACCTGTCGTCACCGCGCTGCACACGGTATTGCCGTCGCCGCCCGCTGGAATTCGAGATGCGCTTGTTCGCGTGGCGGCTGCGTCCGATTATCTTGTCGTCTTGAACAACCGAGCGACCTCGATCCTAAAAAACGAGTACGGGATCCCGGAAGAGAAAATAACCTTTATACATCATGGTGTTCCTGACGCTCCGTTTGTTGATCCGAACTACTACAAGGACAAGTTTGGTGTTGAAGGCCGGCTGGTGCTGATGACATTCGGATTGCTGAGCCGCAACAAAGGCATCGAAATGATGCTCGAGGCGATGCCGAAAGTGGTCGCCGCTTATCCGCGCGCGGTGTACATCGTTTTGGGAGCGACGCACCCGGAGGTCAAACGCCGCGAGGGCGAGGATTATCGATTGTGGTTGCGCCGCCGCGTGCGCGAGCTGGGGCTCGAAGATCACGTGATGTTTTATGATCGCTATGTTGATCTGGCGGAGCTGCTCGAATTCATCGGCGCGTGTGACATCTACGTTACGCCTTACAAAGCGATGGATCAGATTGTCAGCGGAACGCTCGCATACGCCGTAGGGATGGGGAAGGCAGTTGTATCGACGCCCTATTTGTATGCGGAAGAGCTACTGGCTTCGGGAAGGGGACGGCTGGTTGACGTTGGTGATTCGGATGGGCTCGCCACCACGCTGGTAAAACTGATTGAGAATCGCGCCGGCCGGCATCGCATGCGAAAGAAGGCTTATGAGTATGGGCGGCAGATGATTTGGAGCGAAGTGGCCAATCGCTACCTCGAACTATTCGAGCGCGCTTCCACTGCGTATCCAAATAAGAGACTGACTCCGCGAATAAGAAAGCTGACGGCGGCCGGATATGACTTGCCCGAGATCAAGCTCGATCATCTGATTCGCTTGACCGACGATACGGGGATCATGCAACACGCGACATGTGGCGTGCCCGATCGGCGATTCGGGTATTCGACCGATGATGCGGCTCGCGCGCTGGTAGTCACGTTGAAGCATTACGATCAGTATGGCGATGAAGTGGCGATCGATTTGGCGACGCGGTATCTGAGCTTTCTGTCATACGCACAGTTGGCTGACGGCCGCTTCCACAATTTCATGAGTTACTCGCGAGACTTTCTGGATGAGCAGGGAAGCGAGGACACGCTCGGCCGAGCTCTGTGGGGCCTGGGCACGGCGGTGCGGTACAGCCCGACCGAGGGAATGCGAGCGCTTGCTCGAAGCATGTTCGAGCGCTCGATGGAGGTATTGGATTTCGAGCACCCGCGCGCGATGGCTTACGCGATATGCGGTTTGTATAACTTTCTACACCGTTATGACGGCGCGCCTCCGGTGCGCAGAAAGTTGACGGAGCTCGCGCAGCAACTCGCGGATATCTACGAACGCGGCAGCGACAAGGAATGGCGCTGGTTTGGTGACGAACTGACTTACGCCAACGCAAAGATGCCGGAAGCGATGCTGCTTGCGTATCGCGCGACGGGCGACGAGCAGTTCAAGAAGATCGGGTTTGATTCGCTGGAGTTTTTGCTCGAGCAGACTTATCGCGACGGCCGTTTCGATTTCATTGGGAATCAGGGATGGTATCGGCGCGGTGAGGAGCGCGCGGTGTTGAGCCAACAACCAATCGAAGCGGGCTACACCGCGGAAGCGTGTCTTGTCGCTCAGGAAGTCAGCGGCGATCAACGCTATCTGGAACTGGCCGAGGCGGCGGCGGAATGGCTGCTTGGTCGAAACCGTCTTGGCGCGCGGCTCTACGATTTCGCGACGGGTGCGTGTGCCGATGGCTTGAACCCTCACGGGCCAAGCTTGAATCAGGGAGCAGAGTCGGTGATCTGCGGGTTACTTACTCTGTTGACTGTTACAGAGCCGCGCGACAAAGGCTTAGAGGTCCGGGAGGCTGAAACCACTTCCGCGATGTCGGCAGTCTCGAACCTTTGAATAAGAAAGCGCAACTGGTGATCGATTAGTGTGACACGAAAGTCCACTGCGATTTTGTTTCTCCCCACTTGGAGACCACTAGATGAAGAAAGACTCTCGACAACTGTTTCAGCGCCACGGCACCAATCCGATTCTCACAATAGATGATTGGCCTTATCCGGCGAACAGCGTATTCAACCCGGCGGCGACGCGGCTCGCAAATGGAGAAACATTGTTGCTGGTCCGCGTGGAGGATCGCCGCGGGATTTCGCACCTCACGGCGGCACGCAGCGCTGACGGGATAACGAATTGGAAGATTGATGCCGAGCCGACGCTGTTCTCCGATCCCGTGAATTTTCCGGAGGAGGTTTGGGGAATTGAAGACCCGCGAATCACGTGGATTCCTGAGCTGGAACGGTATGCGGTCGTGTACACGTCTTACTCGACCAGCGGCCCATTGGTGTCGCTGGCAATCACGAGCGACTTCAAAACGTTTGAACGCCGCGGCGCATTGATGCCGCCCGACGACAAAGACGCGGCATTGTTTCCGCGCCGATTCGGCGGACGGTGGGCGTTGTTGCATCGTCCGATCGGCAGCTTTCCTGGGAACAAGGCGAATATATGGCTGTCGTTCTCGCCCGACCTAAAACATTGGGGAGATCACTGTGTGAACGTCGAGGCGAGGCGCGGGGCGTGGTGGGATGCCAATAAGATTGGTCTGTCTCCGCCGCCGATCGAAACGCCGGATGGATGGCTGATTATTTATCACGGAGTGCGGATCACTCCGGCTGGGTGTCTTTACAGGTTGGGCCTCGCGCTGTTGGATTTGGATAACCCGTGCCGAGTGCTGTGGCGTGGCGATGAGTGGGTCTTCGGTCCTGGCGAGCATTACGAACGAACGGGTGATGTGGGCGACGTGGTCTTTCCGTGTGGAACCGTGCTCGACGAGAAGACTGGCGAGCTTCGAATGTACTACGGCGCCGCTGACACATCGATCGCGCTGGCGACTGCTGATCTCGGTGAGTTGTTAGCCTGGCTCAAGTCTACCGATGCACACCGAGTGACTTGAGTTGAAAGCGCATTCAGTTTTTCGGTTGTTCAATCTGCGTGCGATGAGTTGCTCTGCCCCGGCAACCGCCGCTGCTTGACAAGGTATCCCCGCCTTATTAGTTTCTAAGGTTCAATTGAGAGCCCGGATGCTTGCATGCGGCACGCACTCGCGGCGGTTCTTACACGGAGGGACGAGATGGGAATAAAAGTAGGCATAAACGGATTTGGGAGGATCGGGCGGAACGTGCTCCGAGCGGCGCTCAAAGGCGGAGACATAGATTTCGTTGCGGTAAATGACATCACCGACACAAAGACTCTCGCGCATCTGTTGAAATACGATTCGGTGCTTGGAAATCTTGATGCCGACATAAAAGCCGGCGACAAAAGCATCACGGTCAACGGAGACGAGTTTCAGGTGTTTAGCGAACGCGATCCGGGCAAGATCGATTGGGCTTTGGTTGGCGCAGAGATCGTTATCGAGTCAACCGGCCTGTTCACAAAACGCGATGACGCGGCTAAGCACCTGCACGATACTGTTAAGAAGGTAATCATCACCGCTCCTGCCAAGAACGAAGATGTCACTGTGGTTCTTGGTGTCAACGAGAAGGCCTACAACCCCAAAGAGCATCACGTAATCTCGAATGCATCGTGTACGACTAATTGTCTCGGTCCGATCGCGAAGGTGCTGCACGAGAACTTCACGATCGTCAAAGGCCTGATGAACACGATTCACTCCTATACGAACGATCAGCGATTGCTCGATTTGCCTCACAGCGATCTGCGCCGCGCTCGCGCGGCCGCGCTCTCGATTATTCCGACGACGACCGGTGCTGCGAAAGCGATCGGACTTGTGCTGCCGGAGTTGAAAGGCAAGCTCGACGGCATCTCGCTGCGAGTTCCGACTCCGAATGTTTCGATTGTGGACTTCGTCGCTGAAGTCGCCAAGAACACGAGCAAGGAAGAAGTGAACGCGGCGATGAAGAAGGCAGCCGACGGACCGCTTAGAGGGATCCTTCAATACTCGGAAGAGCCTCTGGTGTCGGTCGATTTTCGCGGTAACTCTCACTCGTCGATATTGGACGCGCCTTACACAAGCGTGCTCGAAGGAAACATGGTGAAGCTGCTTTCGTGGTACGACAACGAGTGGGGTTATTCGTGCAGGGTGGTTGATCTGGTGAAATATCTGGCGGAACAGGGGCTGTGATAGTGATGCGTGAAAACGTGATCGTGATGAGTGAAACGTTATGCGTGAAACGTGATGCGTGACCGGAGAATCATAGGTTGAGTTCCTGGCCATCGCCCATCACGTTTCATTAGTCACGTTTCACTCGTCACGTTTCACGCATCACGTTTCACTCGTCACGCATCACGCTTCATTTTCCATTATGGCTAAGCTCTCAATTACCGATCTGGATCTCGCGGGGAAACGCGTGTTTATGCGCGTCGATTTCAACGTGCCGCTCGACGAGAGCGGTAACGTGACGGACGATACGCGCATAAGAGCCGCGCTGCCGACGATTCGATTTGCGTTGGATCATGGTGCTCGATTGGTGCTTGCCTCTCATCTCGGAAGACCAAAAGGGAAACGCGATGCAAAGTACTCGCTTAAGCCTGCGGCTCGCCGTCTCTCGGAGTTGCTCGCAAGCGAAGTGGCGCTTGCTCCGGACTCGGTTGGTCTCGAGACGAGCGCGATGGTTGACGCATTAAATCCAGGCCAGGCGTTGATGCTCGAGAATGTCCGCTTTCACGAAGGTGAAGAAAAGAATGACACCAATTTTGCGCGGCAACTGGCGGAGTTTGCGGATGTGTACGTCAATGACGCGTTCGGGACGGCTCATCGCGCACACGCCTCGACAGAGGGGATAACGCATTTCGTGAAGCAGTCAGCGGCCGGGTTGTTGATGGAGAAGGAGCTGAAGTATCTCGGCGAGGCGCTCGAGCATCCCGATCGTCCGTTCGTTGTGATATTGGGCGGAGCGAAAGTCTCGGATAAGATTCCGGTGATTGAGAATCTGATGAAAACGTCTGATGCATTCCTGATCGGCGGTGCGATGGCTTACACGTTTTTGAAGTCGCAAGGTTTGGAGACGGGGCTCTCGCTGGTTGAAGACGACAAACTCGATCTCGCGCGCGAGTTGCTTGCAAAAGCGAAGGAGCTTGGCATCGACTTCATCTTGCCCGCGAATAATCTTGTTGTTGAAAAGAACTGGAAGGAATCCGAAGGTCCGGTCGCCTACCGGCTTTGTGACGTGACGGACATCAAACCCGGCGAGGCGGGGCTTGATATTGGACGCGACGCGATCGCGGCTTTCTCCGAAAGGATCGCGAGCGCCAGGACAATAATCTGGAACGGTCCGATGGGGATGTTCGAACGCGAACCGTTTGATCAAGGGACTCGGGCGATTGCGATGGCAGTCGCGGCATCGGATGCAACAAGCATAGTGGGGGGCGGCGATTCGGTTGCGGCGGTTACACAAGCGGGGCTCGCGGAAAAAATCACGCACGTATCGACGGGCGGCGGCGCTTCGCTGGAGTTCCTTGCCGGAGAAACCTTACCGGGCGTTGCCGCATTGACTGACAAGTAGATAACGAAGAGGAATGATGAAGAGGGAACTGAGAGTCATGGCGTTGTTGATTACGGCACCGATATTGATGTCGGCGGGGTGCAGGAATAAGCCCGCTTACAGCGAAATAGATGCGAACAAAACGGCAAAGGCCGAAAACAGCAACAGCGGGGAACAGGCTTCGGTGACGCCGCAGCCGGAATCCCCGCCTGCGCCATCGCCGCAGCCGCCGCAGACACGGCAATTCAAACCTCCTACGTTTCTGGATACTACGAATGGCACGATTAAGGATCTTCCCAGCTATCCGGGAGCGCGAAGAACTAATCAAATAATCGGGCCGGCCGAGGGAACAAACGCGGTGACCATCGTGCTCACAGCCCCAGATTCGATGGCCAAGATCGCGGCTTTCTACGAACAAGTAATCAAAAGCAACAAATGGATCGTGTCAAACAAGCTAATCGATCCCGATGTTTCTGAATGGGTCCTGAAGAAGGGTGAGGACGATAACGCGAAGGTGTCAGTCAACAGGGACAGCAAGACGGGCCAGATAACGATTTTCATTGTCCGCAGCGAGAAGCTGGAACAACCCCCCAAGTGATTGTGTGATAAAGATGCGACGACCGATCATTGCCGGAAACTGGAAGATGTACAAGACGATTGCTGAAGCGTTGGAATTCGTCCGCGCCTTCAAATCACTAGTCGTCGGTTCGACTCATTGCGACATTGTCATTGCCCCGCCGTTCACAGCGCTCAAGGCGTTGGCCGGGCGTTTGGAGGGCTCGAACGTAGAAATCGGTTCGCAGGATGTGGCGGCGGAAGCTGGCCCGGGCGCGTTCACCGGCGAAGTGTCTGCTTCGATGATCAAAGAGGCGGGGGCTCGCTGGGCGATCATCGGTCATTCGGAGCGCCGGCAGTACTATTCGGAAACCGACGAAACAGTGAACGCGAAGATTCGCGCGTCGCTCGCGGCGGGGCTCTCGCCGATCCTTTGTGTGGGCGAGCGGCTGAATGATCGCGACGAAGGTCGTGCTGAACAAGTCGTAGACGGGCAAATATCCGGCGGAATGCGTAACTTGACAGTGTCCGAAGCCACTTCTATCATCATTGCTTACGAACCGGTATGGGCAATCGGCACTGGCCGCACGGCGACTCCGGAGACGGCCCAGCAGATGCACGCATTCATCCGATCCCGCGTAACCGCCATGTTTGGTGATAGCGTTGCGAGCGGAACAAGGATCCTCTACGGAGGCAGCGTCAAGCCTGACAATGCGGCAACGCTGATGGAACAGGATGACATTGACGGGGCGCTGGCCGGGGGAGCGAGCCTCGAAGCCGATTCGTTTGCGCGGATTGTTAACTACAAAGATCAAAGGTAGGAGTTGAACTGTGCTTGGAATAATTCTAACGATTCTTTATGTCCTGGCTTGTTTGATACTGATTATGTTCGTTCTGCTTCAGCCGGGTAAATCGGATGCCGCGGCCGTCTTTGGCGGCGGGGCAAATTCCGCTGCGTTCGGTCCTCGCGGCACTCAGACGGTTCTTGCGAAGGTCACTATCACGGCAGCGATCGTGTTTTTCTTGATCGCGTTTTTGTTTTCGATCCCCGGTCTATTTGATCAAAGGTCGTTGGGCGAAGGAGTGGGTCCCGCTGAGTCCGCGCCAGCCGCGCCAGTGACTCCGCCTGCGCCCGAACAACCGCCTTCATCGAGCGCCGTGCCCCCTGTGTCTCAACCGGGCGCGGCTCCGGCGAATGCCAACGCACCGGCGGCAAAACAGCAGACGAAACCTGCTGAACTCAAGACCAGCGCCAAGCCTGCCACCGGTAACAAGAACTAGGGCAGTGGTTTGATAAGCTCGAATTTTCGAGACGTGCCGAAGTGGTGGAACTGGTAGACACGTACGTTTGAGGGGCGTATGGGGCAACCCGTGGGGGTTCGAGTCCCCCCTTCGGCACCACACTCTTGCCGGCAATTCAGACGCAGTCTGAGCCTTCAGCCTCTATCGCGGCATCGCTTTATATTCGATCGATCGACACTCGAAAGGTCAACGCAAGCGAGTAAAAAAGATGGCTAACGAGACTACCGTTGAAACAAAGGTGGCGCGGCTGCGCTACGCGGGAGGCGAAGCCTTTGTCGCCGAATCACAGAGTGGTCACGCGCTGGTGACCAGCTTTGCGCACGACAAGGTCACAGCGGCCACGCCGATGGAACTCCTGCTAATAGCTTTGGGAGGTTGTACGGGCGCCGACATCGTGGGCATTTTGGAAAAGAAGAGACAGCAGATAACGGGATATGAAATCGTTGTAAGCGCCGAGCGCCGCGCCGAGCATCCGCGAATCTATACTCGAATCGAAGTCACCCATCAGATTCGCGGACATAACATTGACCCCAATGCGGTTCAGCACGCGATTGAATTATCGGAGAGTAAGTACTGCAGCGTTTCCGCGATGCTTGGTGCTGTTGCTCAAATAACAATGCGGCACGAGATAACCGAGGAAGCTTAGCGGTTGGTCCTGTTCACTTCGAGCGGCGAGATCATTGATCGCCGCTCCGTTGCCGTCAAAATAGCCGGCTCATTTTGCCTTCGCCGTGCAGGGCCACCCGGCGGGCCGGGGGTTCCGGCACCACGCCAACTTCTGTTGCGAAGAAATTGCCTATCTCCCACTTGATCAGATCCCTTGCGTGACGCAACCATCCGGCGTTTGTGCCGCTCCAGATGTAGTAAATGTTCAGGACCTTAATCTGGTGGGTTGAAGGATAGTACGCGCCGGCGGCGTCAACCTTGTAGTAAGGTTCCAGAAAAGCCGTTGGCATTATGGTTATGTACAGGCTTTTTGGATTAACATTTCTTGCCCAGCCTGCTAGCGAACCGCACTTCATAAAGTCAGACTGCACCTGCTCAAACGCGTTGTCGATCCACTTGCCGACTTCGTCGGGCCCGCCGGGATACTGCATCATCTCGTTGACTACATATTCCGGTACGTCCTTCTTTGCCATCTTTTTCAACTTCTTATTCCAGTTGACCTCAGGTTCATCGTAGCCCTGAGTGTTGTAACGTATGCCATATTTTGGTGAGTACTTGTCCGGCACCGAGCGCGGAGAACCTAAGAATTCGAAATAGCCCTGGGCGCTTGCCGATCCGGCGAAGAGGAATAAGCCAATTAGTGCTAACGGAAAAATGCCCTTTGTTATCATGATCTTCGTTCCAGTCCTTCTGTCTTGGTAGCCAATCCGGCAAGGGCCTTGCTGAAACAGGACAGCGCAACGCATATGCCAGATTACTCAATCGGTCGAATCGCAGAGAGACTATTGGACCGAAAGTGCTAAATGCTACATAATGCATTTTGACTTTTTGGCCGAGTCTTTACCCGGACGGGTCTCGAAAGGGCAACCCTTGTATTTGAGCTTGAGCCAGCTATGAGACTGAAATTTCCCCGGCAAAGACAGGTTAAGCCTGTTAAGTCCGAAGTGATCTTTGGGGAGCAGGAGTGTGCCGGTGCGCCACGCATTGGGTACTTTTTCAGCGGTTTTGCCCGCTTGAGGTGCAAGATCCAGCGACTCTGAAGGACGGGCCCTATTCGAACTCTTACCGTTTAGAAGCTGGGAATAATCTTTGGGGGTCAGGGCCTTCGCGGTGCAGCGGAGTGAGGGTATATGCCGGAGCCTAAGCGAGCTATTGACAACGACTTGGTTAATGAAATAACCTCTCCGCCAGCGCTGTGGTTGAAGGCGTTTCGGCTTTCCCGACAATAGGGAACGCATGTGAGGAAATTAGATGAAGAGGTTTTAATTCCGGCCCACAATTCCGTCTGAGGGATACGCCCTTACCTGCTTAGACTGGTGGACTCCATCCCGGGGTAATAAAAGAACGTTTCAGAAGGACGATCTCTCGAAAGCGAGGACGCGAGTGCTCGTTTCAAAGAGTGTGGTTCGGGTTTGGAATACTCAATGTTTCACAATCTCTCAACAGTTTCTAAACGCGTTCGGATGGAACGCTCGTCTCGCACAGGATCATATCCTGTTACCGCATGCGAAGCGATACCGCCCTTTTCTCGTCGTGGCCCGGGTCGTTCCAGCGAATGCGCCTTTCCGGCACCACAACTATTCCCGCGGGCGCGTGATTACAAATCACGTCAGCTTGATGGTTCTCGGTTGGTCCCTGGCGAGACGCTCCGCTGACGCCAAACAACGGCGGAAGTGGAGAGATTTTTTTGCCGGCGCGGAGACGCGTCTTCCCTTACGGGGTTTAAAGATGGCAGGTAGAAGTGTCTTTGGCCTCAGCTAATGCGCGAGTTCGTCTAAAAAGTGACCATTGAATTCGACATTAACAACTTTTTGAAAAAGATCGCGGCGATTGTGGTCGTCATGGGTCTTAGTGCGGTCCTGTTATTCTCAGCATTGCACAATCTCATCGTAGGTGTGCTCACTGATTCCCGGGTTGAACCGCGTATCGATTTGATTGCCGCTGCGATCGGGTATGTTCCGAACTCAGCGGGTGTCAACGCCCGACTGGCCGCTGCTCAATTGGTGCAGGGTGATCGCGATCTGTCGGCTGTCGAACCGCTGGCAAGACACGCGGTCGAGACATCGCCCTGGGACTATCGTAACCGGCTGCTCATGGCGACGGTCAAGGAGGCTCAAGGTGATCGACCCGCCGCGGAGGACGCACTCCTCGAGGCGGCCGCCCTGGCTCCAAATTACACCGATGTGCATTGGCGGTTAGCGAACTTATTGCTCAGGGAAGGAAAGCTGGCGAAGTCTGTTAGTGAATTCCGCCTGGCGATTGCGTCGGACGCGAGACTGCTGCCCTCGACTCACGATTTGCTTTGGCGAGTCTCCGGCGGCAATTCTGCCGTCATCCAGGCGGTCACGCCGAACGATCCTAAGCCACGTCTACTGCTTGCACAATTCCTGTTGAATCAACTGCGCATACCCGATGCGATCACAATCTTCGCCGGTATCGACCGAGCATCACTCGCCAAGCTCCCGGAAACGCCGGCCTTCATCGAGGGTTTAACGAAGACCGGACACTGGGACGAGGCGCGCGGTTTGTGGGTGGGGTTGGTCAGCGGGATCTACGCGCAGTCAGGGCGGCCACTGCCGCTAATTTGGAACGGGAGTTTTGAGTCAGAGATCTCGAAGAGTCTGGGCCAATTCGACTGGTCGCTCGCGCGCAATGAGTACGTTTCACCGAGCATTGATTCGAGCATCGCCCACACGGGCGACCACTCGCTTAGAATTGATTTTTCGGGGCGGGATACTACTCGGCTTGACGGTCAGCTCAAACAAATTATCACGGTGCGGCCGGGTGCCCGCTACACACTTGAGTGCTATGTGAAAACGGAGCAGCTAGACACACCGGAAGGCCCGCGAATCGTAATCGCTGATCTTGCTTCAGGCGTCGAAGTTGCGTCGTCGATGCCGATTTCGCCGGGGTCACGTGACTGGCGCCGGCTCACCTTTGATTTCGCGGCGCCCGAGAGCGCGCGAGCGGTCTTGCTGACTATTAAGCGAGTTCCAAAATTCAGCTATGATAATCCGACGCGAGGCACCATGTGGTTCGATGACTTCGCGATATCGGAACAGATCAAATGAGCAGAAGATCGAGCAGCCATGAATAAGGATCACCTGAGCAGAACAATCGGGACTGGGTTTTTGATCGCGGTGGTTTTCTCCGCACTGGCGCACGGCGCGGTTGAGGCGTGGTCGGTGTTCGTCTTGGAAGTCATGATCATCGGTCTAGTTCTGCTTTGGTCTATTAAGGTTGTGGCCGACAAAAGTTTCAAACTTAACTTTCCCGATATAGCTATTCCTATTGCGGCACTGGTGGTGGTGGGGCTGGTGCAAAGCATTGCCATTACGAATGGTGCAGGGCGCTGGATCAGCCTCTCGAAGAATGTCGAGTATACTCGCGCCGCGGTTACAGTGTTGATTTTCCTACTAATAGGCTTCCTGATAGCCGCGAACTTTTTTGGCACCCGCGAGCGGCTATCGGTGTTGAGTCACTTCCTGGTCCTTTACGGTTTGGGAATGGCGATGTTCGCTCTCATCCAGCACTTTACCTGGAACGGAAAGTTTTATTGGATACGCCCCACCGAAGTCACGTCCGCATTCGGCCCGTTTGCGAATCACAATCACTTTGCGGGCTATATGGAAATGCTGGTGTTGTTGCCGGTTGCGTTGGTAATTACTCGAGGAGTAAGAACCGAGCTTCGGGTGTTATACGGATTCGCAGCGACCGTGATGGGACTGGCAATTGTCTTGTCGCTCTCGCGTGGCGGAATGATAAGCCTTGCAGCCGGGATGATCTTCCTTGGTTTAGTGAGCCTTCGATTGCCGAGGCGACATAGTTTTCATGCGCAGCGCAGCCAGGCTGCTCAAGTGGCATCGCGCGTTGCAATCGTCGTTTCGATTCTCGCAATAATCTCGGGCGGCATCTTTTGGCTTGGAGCCGATCCGGTGATAAATCGTATCAGGGTAGGTCAGGCCGGAGCCGCCGGACAAAGCGAGACGTTTTTTTCGAGCCGAGGTTGGGTTTGGCGAGATACGGCCGCGATGATCAAAGCTAATCCGCTACTCGGTGTTGGATTGGGAGCTTTTGATACGGCATTCTCAATTTATACGAAGAGCGATGGATCGCTCAGAGTACCGCAGGCGCACAACGACTACCTTCAGATCCTGGCGGACTGCGGAGTGGTTGGCGGACTCATCGCGGCGTTGTTTTTGGTGATACTCTTTCGAACCGTGATGCGAGGCATTCGATCTCGCGATCCGCTTTATTCGGGCCTTGCGCTCGGAAGCGGGTCCGGCATTTTCGCCTTACTGGTTCACAGTATGTTCGACTTTAATTTACAATTGCCTGCAAACGCATTGCTGTTTCTGGTGTTCGTGGCAATAGCGGTTTACGCAGCGGCGGCGGCAAAACTTGAGAGTCGCGCGCCGGGGCAATCACTGGGCGCAAAGTCAAATAGAATCGAGACGGAAATCGTTACGTCTGCCAGTCTTGTTAGGGGAGTATGATGAACAAAGTACGAATGAATGAGTCGCACTTGAGCAGGATGCTGTGGAGAACGGTGTCTATTCTGATACTTGTATTCACCAGCGCCAGTGTCGCTGCAGCCCAGGGAAGCCGCCCATCCCAGAGCGACAAGGGCCCTGCGAGCGCCGGATCCACACAACCCTCGACGCGCGGAGGCGCTGTTCTCGTCTCACCCGAGGAAGACTATCGCATCGGACCTAACGACGTGATTGATGTTCAGGTCGAAAACGCGCCCGAGTTGTCAAAAACCTTTAGAGTGACTGCGGCCGGCACTTTTCTGATGCCGTACATGGGCAGAGTAACCGCCGCGAAGAAAACCACCGAAGAGCTCGCTCTGCTAATCACCAGCGGCCTGAAGGGTGATTATCTAAAGGACCCCAAGGTGACGGTTAGCGTAAGAGAGTACAACAGCCGTTCCTTCTTCATTCAAGGTTCGGTTCGCAGTCCGGGCGTATACCAGATCGAGGGAAGACCATCCATGCTTGAGCTGCTCACCCTCGCCGGTGGTTTGGCCGACACCCACGGGGCGAATGCCTTCATCATCCGGAGAATAAAAACGACAACGCCGGCGGATCCGGGCGCGGACGGAGCCGTTGAACCAAAACCGGCTGTTGCCACTAACGCCGGCCCGGAATCAACCGACGAACTTCCCAAGTATGAGCTCAAAAGCGTAAACATTAACGGTCTGCTGAGGGGACGTTTCGAGCAGGACACGATGTTGGAGCCGGGTGACATTATCAACATACCGTCCAGCGATGTCTTCTTTGTCGCGGGCGAGGTCAATGCGCCGGGTTCGTTTCCATTGAAAGAGGGAACGACGTTGCGACAGGCGATCTCACTTGCCCAGGGCACGAACTACAAGGCGGCTCTCGACCACGGAATCATATTTCGTGAGAATGCGGACGGCAAGCGCGAGGAGTTGCGCGTGAACATAGGTGCGATCATGAGTGGCAAGAAGGAAGACATGACCATCGCCGCCAATGACATCATCATGGTGACGAACAGTAAGGCCAAGACTATTGGCAGCGCGCTTCTGAAGGCATTCGGCATGTCGACAATTGCCCGCGTGCCTATCCCCTGAGCCCGTCTGGATGCGGCAGCGCAGAAGATCGATAGCATCAGAATGATGCTCGGAGAAGAACAAATGTCAGAAGAACGATTAGAGCTAGAGAAAATCCCGCCCCCGGGCGAAGCCCCCTTAATGCGACCCGGATATCCCCGAATCGGCGGCTATCCCGATGCTACGCCATACGGCTACGGGTATGGTTATCCGGAAGGTGACGAGCGCGCGTACCTGCGGCAGATGTGGCGCGCGATCAAGAAGCGCAAGATGGTGATCATGGTTATCGCCATCATCGTCACCGCCGTCGTCACTATTGAGGTTTATCGCACCAAGTCTACGTATCAAGCGTCAACTACGGTTGAGATTGGCAAGGACAACGCAATGCTCAGGACTGGTGGCGGTCTGGTCCTTCAGACAGATGACGGCGAGGATAATATGTATTACGTTCAAACCGCCATGAAAACGCGGATCCGCCAGCTTCAAAGCCGGCCGCTGTTGGAAGAGGTGGTTCTCAATCTCAAACTCGATCAGAACCCGCGTCTAATGGACGTCAACACGCGGCGCTCGATCTTTGAGGCGGTCAAGAGCATTGCCGGGCGCTTCAGCCCGCAGGAGCCCTGGACCCCGCCGGCGGTCTCCGAAACTCCGATCACGGATGTTGTCAGCGAACGCTCACGCGAACAAAGCGCCCGGCTTGCCCCATACGTAGATGTGTTGGTTGCTAATCTGAGCGCCGAACCGCTGGCCGACACCAGAATGCTCGTAATCTCGTTCACTCACACTGACCCCGTGCTTGCGGCGGACATCGTGGATAACGTCGCGCAGGTGTTTATCAAGCGCAGCTTCGAAAACAAGACCGAGAAATACAACAACACTTCAGACTGGCTCGATAGAACCACACGCGAGCTCAAGGCTAAGGTCGAGGAATCTGAAAAGGAACTCGCGGATTACAGCAGCGGTCATAACATTTATTCCGCCGATGCCAAGGAGAATCTGGCGGTCGAAAAACTCACGAAACTTCACAGCGAATTGACCAGAGCTCAAACCGAACGGTTGTTGAAGCAATCTCTTTACGAGGAAGTAAAGGCCGGCCGAGTTATGCAATTGCCCGAAGCCTTTTCCGATCCCAGAAGCTCCGAGTTGAAGAAGAGGTTGGGTGAACTCTCCGTTACGCTGACTCAACTCGAGCTTACCTACGGGCCAAGGCATCCCAAGATCGTTTCAACCAAAGAGGAGATCGCAAGCATCCAGCGACAGCTCGACGAAAGCAAGGGCTCGCTACAGGACAAGCTAAAGGCAGATTACGAGCGGGCGGCGCGCGATGAAGGATCACTTGGCGCGGCGCTTGAAATCGCCAAGAACGAAGCGGCCCAGCAGAATCAGGCTTCGATTCAGTTCAACATCCTGAAGAAGAATGTAGAAACAGCGAACACGCTGTACACCGAATTCCTGCAACGAACGAACCAGGCAAAGATCCAGGAGCACGAGCAGCACAACACATTAAAGATGATTGACCCGCCGCAGGTGCCGACGTCTCCGGTTGCGCCAAACAGGCCTCGCACGATAATGATCGGCTTTCTGATGAGCCTGGTAGCCGGACTTGCGCTGGTCTTTTTCCTCGAATACCTCGACAACACCGTTAAGACCGTCGAGGACGTCAGCCGCTACACTCAATTGCCTGCTCTCAGTGTTATTCCGGCAATCAGAGGGCGCAAGCAACGCTCTTTGAAGTCGGGCAGCAACGGTTCGAAGCGATCGAGTGAACTCGCGTTGACTAATGGAAAGGGCAAAGGGAGCGGTCATGGAAGCGGCAAGGGAAATGGATTCAACGCCGACCAGTTGCTCGCACTGGACTCGCGCTCGTCAGTGGCTGAAGCCTACCGAGTGCTGAGAACTTCAGTGCTGTTGTCTTCGACCGAGAACCCCCCAAAGACGATTCTGGTCACCAGCGGCCAGCCTGGAGAAGGCAAGACGACCACCGCCGTGAATACCGCGATTTCGCTGTCACAACTTGGCGCGTCGGTGCTCATCATCGATTGCGACCTGCGCAAGCCTTCGGTGCACAAGCTGCTCGGGGTTGACCACGTCGAAGGTGTATCGAGTTATCTGTCGCGAAGAATGGCACTCGACGACGTTATTCAGAAGCTGCCCATCCCAAACCTCTCTGTGATGACGTCGGGCCGGATTCCGCCTAATCCCGCTGAGATGATCAGCTCGACTCGAATGAAAGAAATGCTGGCTATACTCTGCGAGCGCTTCGATCACATTATCATCGACTCGCCGCCGCTTCTTAAGGTGACCGATCCGGTGATTCTGTCGACATTGGTTGACGGGGTGATTCTGGTAGTACACGGAGGGAAGAGCAGCCGCGACGTTGTCCGCCGCACCCGGCAGGAGTTGTCGATCGCCGGCGCGAGGATCTTCGGAGTGGTGCTGAACAACGTCAGCGTTCACGACGAAGCGTATGACTCCTATTACTATGAGGAATACGGCGACTACGAAAAAACGGCCGGCGCCGCCGCCGAATAAGAACCGCATCGGTTACTACGGCTATGAACGCGCGTTACTTGTTCGGCGAGGGCGGCATCTGACTTCCAAAATTCTACAGTGATGCAAAACGCAGTTGATCCGGGAGCCGCTTCTGGAACCGAAGCAGTTTCCGTACCCCTTACCCGCGGGACGACTCGCGCGGCGATAGCTTCAGGAACCGCACAGATATTTACGCGCGTGCTCGCGGTCGTTCTTTCGATCGCGACCGCGCGAGCCTTGGAACCGCGAGAGGTAGGCCTGCTCGGAATAGCGGTGATCGTAGTTAGCGTTGTCTCTATGATCGGATATTATCCGGAGACGGCCGCGGTCGTTGGGCGCGGCAGCGAAGGTCACGAGAGATATGGAATAGCGTCCGTGGCCATTCGCGCCCTGGTTACGCTTACGTCATTCATTGTAGCCGCCCTCTTATTTCCGCTCGCAGCCGGGTTGTTGACCGGCGGGGATGGCGGAACACAATCCCTCCGAGAACTGATCGCCGTGATGGCGTGGGTGCCGGTCCTTGAACTTGTGAGCGCTTATCCACGAGTCTTGTTGCAACGCAGGCTCGATCTGAACGCGCTATCGGCGGCGGCGTTACTTCACCCGGTCGTCTTTGTCGGGCTTGCGATACTGCTGCTCTGGAAGGGCTACGGATATTTCGGGGTTGCGTGGGCTAACGTGCTGGGTAGCTTGACGGTCGCGCTCGTGCTCTGGCTGCGTCTCATCTTCAAACGAGAGGTCCGGTGGCGGGGTTGGCCATCGTCAAGCATCTGGCGTGAGACTGCCGTGGGTGCAGCGCGCGTATTCACGGGCGGCTTCGGCGGGTTTCTCGGCGAGCGTCTTGATAACCTGCTGGTCTCCGCCACGATTGGACCGGCGGCAATGAGCTATTATTCGATGGCGTGGAACGGATCGCGAACACCAGCCAACATCTTCGGGGCCACGATCGGTTTTGTTCTCGTTCCGACGCTGTCGCGCATGCAGGATGAGCCGTCACGCATAAGACGAGCCGTCAGTGAGTCCCTCAGGCATTCTTATCTTCTTCTGGCGCCGGTTTGCGCGATGCTGTTCGTCTCGGCTCCTTTGATAGTGACCTATGTGCTTGGGCCGAAGTGGTTACCGCTCGTACCGTGTCTGAGAATCATGTGCGTAACGGTGATGGCCATTCCGCTGCTGCACGCGTGCAATGCGCTGCTTGTTGCAGCGGGGCGAGCGCACTTGACCGGAATCGCGACGGCCGCTCATCTTGCAGCGCTCGTGGTTACCATCCCGCTTTTCTCCCGGCACTGGCAAATAATAGGAGCGGCATTCGGTGATCTGATATCCACGGTGGTCCTGGCGGTGACGTTGTGCACAACTGCTTATCTTGCTACGCGCCGGATTGAACTAAGGTTGATATCCAGCATAGCGCTGCCGATCATAGCTGCCGTCCTGGCAGGAGGCCTGGCCTGGCAACTGAGCGCCTTCGCGTTCGCAAGCGGAGCGCGTTTGGCTAGTGAAATGATCTTAGTGGCAACCGGCTATCTTTTCTTTATTTTCGTTCTCGGCGGAAAGAACCAGTTGTCTGACCTCCGAGACGTGCTGCGAGCGGCAAGCCGTCGAACCGTCGTTGCATGACGAGCCTGTTCATACGTCCGGTCGCCTCTAAAGAAACAGGAAAATGAAAAAGTGAAAACAGTAATTCTGTGCGGCGGCCAGGGGACGCGCCTCCGCGAAGAAACTGAAGTGCGGCCCAAGCCAATGGTCGAGATCGGCGGGCGGCCCATACTATGGCACATCATGAAACTCTATGCTCACCACGGTCTCAGCGAGTTCGTGCTGTGTCTCGGATACAAGGGCTACATCATCAAAGACTTCTTCCTCAACTATGAAGCGCGCATGAAAGACGTCACCGTGCGGCTCGGAAACCTGCCGGCGGTCAAGTTCCACAATGGTCACGGCGAGGACGGATGGACGATTACCATGGCCGAGACCGGTGAACTGGCCATGACTGGCGCGCGCGTTCGCCGTGTTCGTCGTTATCTGGATGACAAGACGTTTTGTCTGACCTATGGCGACGGCCTTGGCGATGTCAACATCAAAGATCTGATTCGCTTTCACCGATCACACGGCAAACTCGGCACAGTAACCGCAGTGCGTCCGCCTGGCCGTTTTGGTGAATTGGAGCTTGATGGTGATCGAGTCGCAGGTTTTGCCGAAAAGCCTCAGGTGACCGAAGGGTTTATCAACGGCGGGTTCTTTGTTTTTGAGCGCGAATTCGTTGAACGCTATCTCGACGATCGCGAAGACCTCTATCTCGAGAGAGAACCACTTCAGCAAATGGCCGCGGACGGCGAGCTGATGGTGTATCGGCACGATGGCTTCTGGCAACCGATGGATACCTATCGAGAGTGGAAGCTGCTTCAGGATCTATGGGACGGCGGCAATGCGCCATGGAAGCAATGGGATTGAATCAAAACTCCAACTCATTTTGGAAAGAGCGCCCGGTGCTAGTAACCGGGGCCACCGGTCTACTTGGGAGCTGGCTGACTCGTGCTCTCGTTGAGCGAGGCGCGCCGGTCGTGGCGCTGGTGCGTGACTGGGTTCCTGAGAATGAACTCTTCCGCTCGGGGTCGCTGAACCAGGTGACCGTGGTGCGCGGGGACGTGCAGGACCAGGGAACCGTGGAGCGCGCGCTTGGCGAGTACGAAGTCGACACGGTGTTTCACCTTGCGGCTCAGACCATCGTGGGAATAGCGAATCGGAATCCGATCAGCACCTTCGAATCCAACATTCGCGGAACCTGGATCGTGTTGGAGGCGTGCCGCCGCTCTCCGATGGTTCGACAGATCGTCGTTGCGTCGTCGGATAAGGCTTACGGCTCCCACGATAGCTTACCCTACTCTGAAGATGCTCCGTTGCAGGGGCGTCATCCGTACGATGTGAGCAAGTCGTGCGCTGACCTGATCGCGCAGAGCTACGCGGTGACTCACGGTTTGCCGGTGTGCGTGACGCGTTGCGGGAATCTCTACGGCGGCGGCGACTTGAATTGGAACCGGATCGTTCCGGGCACGATTCGCTCGGCGCTGAACGGGGAGCCGCCGATCATTCGAAGCGACGGCAACTACATTCGCGATTATTTCTACGTCGAGGATGCAGTGTTGGCTTACTTGATGCTCGCCGAGCAGTTGGCTGCGCATCGGGAACTGGCCGGACAGGCGTTCAACTTCAGCAACGAAATTCAAGTGACGGTGCTGGAGCTGGCCCGGTTGATACTGAGCCTCGCGGACTGCAACGATCTGGACCTCGATGTAAGAAGCGAAGCGAACAACGAAATCCTCCATCAATATCTCGATGCGAGCAAAGCTCGCGAGGTGCTCGGCTGGAGCGCGCAATTCGATCTCGAACACGGGTTGAATCTGACTATTCAATGGTATCGGGAATTTTTAGCCGCTCAGACCTCTCGGCTTGTTGATGATGTTAGACCTGTCTTGTCTTGAATCAGTAGCGGTGACCGGCTCGAGCGGGTTCATCGGCACACACCTGGTGCGCGCGCTGGTTGAAGCCGGATGCCGGCCCATTCTGTTGACACGATCGACTCCGATAGACCAAGCCCTCGCGAGCAACGATCACGCGCTCGATCATGCCCGAATCGATCTCGCCGATGGCGATTCGATTCGAGAAACTCTCGGCCGCGTCAGTCCTTCGACAATCCTTCACCTTGCGGGAACGCGCGGTCATGGCGACCCGCGCGGAGCATCGGTCGCGTGCATGGGAGTAAACTTCCTCGGAACCGCACGGTTGCTCGAGGCGGCGATGAACACGAGTGTTCGGCGAATAGTGATAATTGGCTCCGCCGAAGAATATGGAAATCAGAGCGGGCCACTTGATGAAACGATGGCCTTGGGTGCGGCGACAGCTTACGGAGTCTCAAAAGCAAACGCGACGAATCACGCTCTCGGGATGCATAAGACGAGGGGCTGTCCGGTTGTTGTCGCACGCCCGTTCAGTGTGTACGGTCCGGGTCAGCCGCAGAACATGTTCGTCGCCGAAGCAATAGACTCCGCAGTCAACAACGTGCAATTCGCGATGTCGCTTGGGGAGCAAAAACGCGATTTGATCTTCATCGACGACGTAGTGCGAGGGTTGATCGCGGCCGCGTGCGCGCCGGGCGTCGAGGGCCGAGTAATCAATCTGGGAACGGGTTTAGCCCATCGATTGCGGGACGTTGCGGAGCTCATCTGGCAAATGACCGGCACGCAAGCACCGTTGCTGATTGGGAATCGCCAGGCCGGCGAGGAAGAACTCTACGACACCTGGGCTGACAACACGCTCGCAAAGCGGCTGTTAGATTGGGAGCCAATTGTGGATTTGGAAAGCGGTCTGAAGCTGACAATAGACTTTGCACGGAAGGAAAGGGTGGCTAAGGCCGGGATATGTCAAGCGATGTGATTGTTCTTGGCGCCGGGCTCTCAGGCCTCAGCGCTGCGTATCATCTCGGCGGAGACTGCGAGGTCTTTGAGAAGGAAGATTACCTTGGGGGCCATTGCCGGACAAAGCGTGTCGATGGATTCAACTTCGATGAAGGCGCTCACGTCTTTTTTGGGAAGAACGACTGCGCGCGAGAGTTTGTATGGGAGCCGCTCGGCGAGGAAATGCTTCCACACCGCGCCGAGATCTGGAACAACTACGGCGATCAGCGGGTCGGGCGTTATCCGGTGCAGGCCAACGCGAACGCGTTGCCCGCGGAACTCGCCGCTCGATGCGTGATGGATTTCATTGAAACAACCCGGCAACCGGATCCTGAGGTTCGCACCTACGAGGACTGGTGTTACGCGTCCTTTGGAAAAACCTTCGCGGATGAGTTCATGCTGCGCTACGCGCGAAAGATCTGGACTGTCGAGCCCTCGGAGATGAATACAGAGTGGCTGGGATCGGCGGTCGGGGGACGAGTCTCAAGGCCGTCACTCGAGCAGGTGATTCGCGGGGCGATCGATCCACATCCGCAGGAGTTCAATTATCTGACCGATTTTTCTTATCCCGCGGAGCGAGGGTTCGGGAGAATTATGGAGCCGCTCGCGGCGGGCGTGCGAAACGTGCGGCTTGGTTGTGGAGTCACGAGCATTGAAACCGGCGCGCGGAGGATAACGTTCAGCGATGGAACCGTGCGAAACTACTCGGCCGCAATTTCGACGATCCCGCTTCCGTCGTTAGTTCGCCTTGCGGTGGACGCGCCTGCGGATGTTCGCGCCGCGGCGGACCGATTGATGTGGACTTCAATACGGTGTGTGAATCTTGGAATTGCTCGCGAGGACGCGGGTCCGGGTCATTGGGTCTACTTCTACGATCACGACATTCCGTTCTTCAGGGTGAGTTTTCCATCGAAGTTTGCGCCGGACAACGCGCCGAAAGGGCACAGCTCGATTTCGTGCGAGATATCCTACTCACGCCGAAAGCCTCTTGATGAAGCGGGGCTGGTGGACCGCGTCGTTGAAGCGCTCGAGGTGACGGGTATATTACAAAGCTCGGATCACATCGTGGTCGCGGATCAGATTAACATCCCATACGCCTACGTGGTGTTCGATTTCAATCGCGAGCCAAGCCTGCGGACGATTCACGGTTGGATGGAAAGCGTTGGCCTTTACCCGTGCGGGCGATTCGGCGAGTGGGGTTATCACTGGAGCTTCGAAGCGATAGAGAGCGGGAAGAGAGTGGCGGAAAAGGTAGCGCAAAGCAGCAGCGCTCGACGGCTGACTGCTGACGGCTGACCGCTGAAAAGTCATGGACCCAAAAGTAAGCGTTTGCATTCCGACATACAACACCGCGCGGTATCTGGCCGAGGCGGTTGACAGCGTGCTCGCACAGGAGTTCACGGATTTCGAGCTGGTTATCTGCGACAACGCCTCGACCGATGCCACGCCCGATATCTGCCGGCGTTATACCGACCCGCGCATTCGCTATGTCCGGTTCGCTGAGTTGACCAATCAAGCCGGCAACTTCAATCGTTGTCTCAATGAAGCGAAGGGCGAGTTCATCACGCTATTGCACGCGGACGACTACCTTTTACCAGGATTCCTGGCCGATCGCGTAAAAAGGCTCGATGATCAAACCGAAGTGGGGTTTGTTTTCGGGGCCGTGCAAGTTGTCGATTCCGAGGGCGCTGCTATTTCTCTCAAGAGTCAATGGAAAGAAGATCAATTCTTTCCGCGGGGAGAGTTATTCAAGCTGCTTCTATCGAGCTGTCTTATTTGTCCGCCCTCGCTAATGGTTCGCAACTCGATCACTCAGAAGACCGCGCCGTTTCGTATGGATCTCACCTGGGGACACGACTGGGAATGGACACTCCGGCTGGCTGAAAATAACGCAGCTTGCTACGTTGCCCGGCCGCTCGCGGCGTATCGAGAACATGACGCAAGTGGAACTGCCGCGATACTCAACGCAGCGACGAATGGCCGGCAGGAGCGGCTAATTCTAAGGGAGACCATAGCCAGGTCTTCGATCAATAACGATGTGATCGGAAGACTGCGCCGATCGGCGTTTCACTCCCTCAGCCGCAGACATATGTATTTCGCCGACCAGGCTCTGCTCGCCGGGAGGAGAAGCATCACTCTAAAGAACCTCTGGTATGCGGCGTTGGCCGACCCCTTTATGCTCACGCGTCCAACGTTTTGGGCCTTACTGGTTGGTTCCACTGGCTCGACGAAATTGTACGGTCGATACCGATCGTTGCGGAAAACAGCGGGGCTACCAGGCGCAAACTCATGAGCAACATCAGTGCAAGCGTCATAATCGCGACTCACAACCGGCCGGAGAAACTCGCTGAAACTCTCTCATCCCTTACGCGCCAAGATAACGAAGCGGGCGAGTATGAAATAATCGTCGTCGATGATGGCTCGAAACCACCGGTCGTCATCGACGGCGGTGACGAATACCCGGCGGCCATACTCGTGCGAGTCGAGGCTCTTGAAAGGTCAGCCGCGCGCAATCGAGGAGCGGCAGTCGCACGCGGAGAGCTATTGATCTTCATCGATGACGACATAAGTGTTAAGCCTGATTTTGTCGCTGCACACGTGCGGGCGCATCAGGACTGGCCGGGCGTGTTGGCAGTGGGCGCGATTAGTTTGCCCGACGAAGCGATCACCGCGCCTTTCGGCCGGTTTCGTCAGAAGCTGGAGCGGCACGAGGTTCCGCCAGCGAGAGGATTGACATCGAGTCGCAACTTTTGCACGGCGGCGAATATGTCGATTTCGCGTGATGTTTTTCTTGCGCTCGGCGGATTCGATGGCTCGATAACCAGCGGCGAGGACCAGGACTTTGCTCTGAGGCATACGGCGGGTGGCGGGCGCATCGCGTTCCTGCCGGAAGCTGAGGCGGTTCATCGCGATGACTCGCTCGATATTCGAAGCTATTGTCGCCGCGCGGAATGGGGAAGCTTGAATATGATCCCTTTCTGCCGCCGGTATCCGGATTGGCCGGATAATGTTGAACGCGAGCGAGTGAATGGACCGATTCGGCTGAGCGCACCGATATCGGAAACCGTCAGGAAAATCGTCAAGCTCGTGCTGACACAGAGACCAATCGCCTCGGTCCTGTTCCGCGCAGCGTCGTTTCTCGAACATTCAGCGCCCAACAGCCGGGCACTCGATCGGGTTTACAGCGTTCTGCTGGGGATTCACATCTTTCGCGGTTATCGCAAGGGACTGACGCTATCACACAGCAGCAATCAGCGTTCAGCCATTAGCGATCAGCCGCTGACCGCTGACCGCTGACTGCTGATTTATGCAACGCGTATTGCACTTCGCTCAGGATAGCGACACAAGCGGGTTCTTTCCGCAACTAGCACGGTGGCACGATCGCTCGCGATTCAAGATGTACTTCGCGACGCTGAATCCCATCGCTCCCTGGTTGCGCGATTACATGGAGTCGCAGGGAGTTGAGTGCTTCAGTTGTGACGCGCGCCGCCGCGTCGAGTATCCGATCGCGATCATTAAGCTCGCGCGTTTTCTAAGGCGAAACCAGATCGACATCCTGCACACGCATCTGTTCGAACCCTCGGTAACAGGATTGCTCGCAGGTTTGCTCACCCGCACTCCTATGCGGGTCTTGACACGGCATTATTCCGATTATCACACCCGCATAAATAAGAAGTGGCACGTGCGGCTGGATCAGCTTTGCACTCGGCTCAGCCATCGAGTCATCGCCGTATCGCAGCACACGGCGGATCACCTTATCGAAATCGAAGGCGCGCCGCGCGAAAAAGTTCACACGGTTCTGAACGGGATCGATTTCGAACGCGCCAAGGTGTCGGGCGGGGACGCAACGGAGAGCATTCGCCGCGAGTTCCTCGCGGAAGACGCTCACCTGCTGCTCATAATCGCGCGGCTTCATCCGGAGAAAGGGCACTCATACCTTTTCGAGGCGCTTCCAGAAATCAGCCGTAGCGTGCACAAACCGGTTCGATTGATCGTGGCGGGAACGGGACCCTTTGAAGCGGCTTATCGAGAAGCAGTCCGAGCGTTGGCTTGCGATGACATAGTTTCGTTCGCCGGCTTTCGCAAAGATGCTCCGGATCTGATGGCTGCCGCCGATATTGTGATCCTTCCAAGCGTCGCGGAAGCATTCGGGCTGGTGCTGACGGAGGCGCTCTATTTGGGTACTCCTGTAGTAGCAACGCGAGCCGGAGGAATTCCCGAGATTGTGGAAGACGGCGTGGACGGAGTGCTGGTGCCGTCCTCGGATAGCGGTGCTCTTGCTCGTGCGATCGTCGATCTGTTGAACGATCCCAACCGCCGGCGGCAGATGGCGGGCATGGGCCGCGAAAAGATTTTGAACAGATTTCGATTTGAAGACATGGTCAGATCGTACGAAGCGATTTACGACAAGGCGATCAGCAATCAGCGATCAGCCGTCAGCGATGAGCCGCTGATAGCTGACCGCTGAAAGCTGAAAGCTGAGAGCTGAACGCTGAGATGCAAGTATCAGTAATAATCCCGACATATAATTCCGCGCGGTTTCTGACCGAGGCGATCGACAGCGTGCTGGCCCAGAGTTTCAAGGACTTTGAAATACTGGTGATCGACGACGGGTCGACGGACGAAACAAAAGCGGTGATGCAGCGATATGGCGCGCCGGTGCGCTACATCTACCAGGCGAACGCGGGCGTTGCAGCGGCGCGAAATCGAGGGATCGAGCTGAGTCGTGGAAAGTATGTGGCATTTCTGGATGCGGACGATGCGTGGTTTGCGGACAAGCTTGAGACTCAACTGGACGCGCTCGCCAAGCACGCCGATTGCCGTGCGTGCTACTCCGCTTTTACGGTTGCGGACCATCATATGAATTCAATCGATATCCGCCGCGGCAAAAGACAAGGGCGAGCGATTGACGACCTCCTTTCATTGGGTAACTTAATCGGAACGCCTTCAACTGTTTTGTGCGAGCGTCCGCTTTTTGAAGCAGTCGGCGGCTTTGATCCGGAGATGAGCCAATGCGCGGATTGGGATATGTGGGTGCGTATTGCATCGCACACGGAGTTTCTTTACATAGCCGAGCCCCTTGTGAAGTACCGGCAGCACGACGGCAACATGAGCCGCAGTGCATCATTGCTTGAGAGTGACAGCCTGCGAGTGCTCGAAAAAGGCTTCGCGATGACCGGCCTAACGGCAACACAACGAGGGCGGCGGCGCGCGGCGTTCGCACGAAACTATATGGTGCTGGCCGGGGCTTATTTTCAAGCCGGATCTTATGGCGACTTTGCTCGCTGCGCGGCAAGGGCGATGGCGATGGACTTCCGGCAGGCCGGCTATCTAATGGCATACCCTGTTCGTATGACCGCTCGCCTGCTGGGGCACAAATCGGCGGAGACTGTTTGAGTTCAAATGTCTAGTCAAGCAAGGCCCAGGGTGCTTTACATCGTATATTGGGGTGCGGCCGAGCCTCTGGGCCAATCACTGGTCTTGCCGGCGGTGCGGAGATTGGCTGATCTCGGAGCGGACCTGACTCTGGTGACATTCGAAAAGCCGGCGGACCTGGCACGCGAGGATGAGATCACTCGAATCAGAAAAGACTTCAACAGGAACAACGTTCGATGGATCCCGCTGCGTTATCACAAGCAGCCGAAGGTGCCGGCAACCGGTTACGACGTGATACATGGAATGGCGCGCGGTATTGTCTCCACGTTGACCGATAAGCCGGACCTCGTACACGCCCGCACATTCATAGGCGGGCTGATGGGCTCTGCTGTTGCCGCGCTCACGAAAGCAAAGCTGATTTATCACAATGAAGGCTTCTATCCCGACGAACAAGTGGATGGGGGGATTTGGAAAGCTGAGTCAGCCCCTCACCGCATCGCCAGGTATCTCGAGCAGCGTATGTACGCCAGAGCGGACGGGATAATCTCCATGTCGCATCGCGGGAGACAGGTCATCGAAGCGCTGCCGGCGGTTCAGCGCAGAGGAACACCCGTAATAGTTGTTCCAAGCTGCGTGGATCTGAATCACTTCAAACGAGACGAATCGACCGCGCGCGCTCGACAAGGCCCTTTGCGTTTTGTCTACATCGGCAGCGTCGGCGGGCGATACGTCCTCGATCAGGCAGGGAGATTTGTAGCGCTGGCGTCACGCGAGATCGGCGCCGCCAATCTGCGCGTCCTTACGCGTCAGGACCCTGCACTGGTGGCTTCGATGCTAAGGCAAGGCGGTCTGAAGGATGACGCGTGGTCAACGGAGGCGGTTTCGCATTCGGCGATGCCTCGGATGTTGGCGGATCACGATGCGGGGTTGTTCTTTCTGTCGCAGGGGCTGAGCGAGCACGGCTGCTCGCCAACCAAAATCGGCGAGTATTGGGCGATGGGATTGCCGGTGGTCACGACTCCAAACGTCAGCGATACTGATGAGATCATTCGCCGCGAGCGAGTTGGTGTGGTGGTGCTTGAGAATTCGGCCGGCGCCTATCGCAGCGCGGCCCGGGAACTAAAGGCTTTGTTGGAAGATGAGGAATTAGCCGCTCGTTGTCGACGCGCCGCCGAGGATCACTATTCCCTCGATCAGGCTTGTGATCGCCAGTTCGATCTCTATCGCGACCTGACAAGAGATGATAATGGGCGCGTTCGCGGGAAGGTTCAGCCGCAATCCTCTCGGGCATTGGGAACAAAGACAAATCGTCAGGAGGTTGAAGGTCAGCTCGAGACTGAAGTGCGTTCATGAAAGATTTCCGGTTTGACTGAAGTTCAGCAGCACAGCGCAGGTCCAGGATGAATTCAAAGCTAGCCTCTACCGTAGAGGTAATATCGGTCGAATCTGAGGAGCTCCCGCAATCAAGCCAGGGAACATCCGCCAACAGGCGAATCTTCCTGGAGTTTCTTGTTTGGGGTGGTGTCTTCTTCTTGTTCAGACTTGCCGTTCAGATGCTCAGCAAATCCGGTCACTTCTATCGTGATGAGATCACCTTCATTGAAGCAGGACTGCGAATGCCGGCAAGTGGGTTCAACTCTGGCGATTATATCCACGGCCCGATTCTCAGTTATCTTCTGTTTGCGGCAGACAGTGTTGTCTTCGCTTTCAAAACGGTCTTCCGGCAGGTCGGAGGCGCAGACGACTTCGTTCGGTGGTATGTTGAGCACCCGGAGAGCCTGGGTGAGGCCGGGCGGCTGGTGATGTCCATCGGGGGTGCCGCCCTGATAGTAGTGACGATGGCGCTGGCGCGCAGCATATCGGGATCTTTGCAGCACGCGCGGGTGGCCGCTTTGATGCTGTTGAGCATTCCGCTTTTTCATCATACATCGTGGTTCATTAAGGAAGACATGTGGGCCGCTTTGTTGGCAGCCGGTGCAGCCGTTGTCGCCTATCGAAAGCGATCGGCTGGATGGACTGGTCTGTTATGGGGAGCAGCAATCGCGGCGAAGTACACTGCGGTCGCGCTTGGTCCAGCGCTTCTGCTGATTCTGATTGAGGGGAATTATGACTTCTCTTTATGGAAGTCGTGGCTGCGCAAAGGCGCCTGGCTGGCAGGGGCTTCGATTCTCGCATTCGTAGTTCTTAATCCCTACACGTTGATCAATCTTTCTTCGTTCCGTAATCAGATTGAGGTAATCAATACACAGTATCTTCGAGGAGCCGTGCTGAGCGGCTTGTCGGCGCCGCCTTATTTGGCAAGCCGGCTGCTGACCGAGTTCCTGCCTTTTGACATCGGTATCCTTGCCGTAGTGTCGATATGTGGGGGACTCATCTTTGGCCGTTTCAAAACCGTTCGCCCTCACCTTCCGATTTTCTTAGCCTCCGCAACCGTAATGCTTATGGTCGCTATCTCTCGCGCCGGCTTTCCACGCACGCTTGCTCTGAGCCTCCCGTGGCTGGCGGTCCTGGCGAGTGCCGCGTATCAAACACTCCTCAGGTCGCGATTTCGTTGGGCGTTGATCGCGACACTGGGTGTGGCAATCTTCTTACAGGTGGCCAGTTTTTACCGATATGTTACCGCCCCGCACACGGCGGAGCTTGCGAGAGCATACGTCGAAGAGTCGATACCAAACGACGCTATTATCTTAATGGAGGATGTTCACGATCATGCTACTGATTGCGCGCCTGCTCTTCGCCAAAACATTAGCGGACTGAAAGCGGAACAGGCCGATATCGCATCCAGGAACGCCGTGGGCCGGCTCAACCAGATGCGTCAATCCATCGCAGGCAAATCTCCGGCTGGCAGGTTCGAGATATTAGGCGTCAAGGATTATTCATCAGAGGGAGCGGGTTATCTGAATCAAGCGGATGTGCTGATTACGTGCAAGTGGCCGAGCATATTTCCTGAGAACCGCCAGGCCAACCTACCGGAAGATTCGCGATTATCTCCGATTGCCTCATATCAGCATGATCGACAACTTTTCCTCGAGGATGCCGAGCGAGCGGGCTTCCGCCGGCTTGCCACCTTCGAACCGACACTGGTCGCGAGATGGAGTTTTATTGATCGTCCAGATCCAGGAGTGCTGAGTCCTCTTTCCTTATTTTCCCCGCGCCAGGTTGTGACCGGACCCGAGATCGCCGTTTATTCGCGCCGCGTCGAAGCGCGGGACATCCGCAAAACAGCACTGACTCTCAAATCGAACGGCGCTGGGGAACAGTGAGACTGGGTATGAATCTCCGAACGCCTTCTGAACCGCCTTTCGTAGTTGGGTTGAACAACCACGCTTCTGAATCAGGCGGGCAGAATGGGCCGAAACACGGCTCAATAGTCGGTCTAGTGAAGAGGCTTCGCGTTTCACAGCCTTTCAACCGCATAGCAACGTCAAGCATTAGAAGCGTCCTTCGAGCAACCGGACTGCCTTCCGAAGCGATAATAAAGCACGTTCATCGAATTGGAATGGTGCACAGCGAACTGCCGAATGGACGAACGCTCCGTCTTTGGTCTCGCGCCGATGACTGGGTATCTAATCAAGTCTACTGGCGCGGATGGCAGGGATATGAGCCCGAAACGGCGCCGTTGTTCTTTCGAGTGGCGTCGCGCGCAAGAGTTACCCTGGACGTTGGCGCCTACGTCGGGTTCTTCACTCTGCTTGCCGGGCACGCTAGTCCAAACGGGCGCGTGTTCGCATTTGAGCCGCTGCCGGATGCTTTTGAACGGCTGCGGAGCAATGTCGAGCTGAATAATCTTTCGAATGTCGTTGCCGTTGCGAGCGCGGTTGGCGAGGTCGATGGCCGCGCGGACTTCTTTTGCGCGGACACGCATATGCCGTGCAGCTCGAGCCTGTCATACGAATTTATGCAGTCGGCAGACTCGCTGCGGAGCATTCAAGTTCCGGTCGCCAAACTCGACACATTCCTTCGTGAGAATGGAGTGCAGGGTGTCGACTTGATGAAGATCGACACCGAGAGTACCGAGCCACAGGTCCTCAACGGGATGATTGAAACGATTCGGCGAGACCAGCCGGTCATCTTTTGTGAAGTACTCAAGCAACGCGGGAGCGAGGAAGCATTGCAGGAGATCATTCGTTCCATAAACTATCGAGCGTACCTGCTCACGCCTGACGGTCCTGATTTGAGAGACCGTATCGAGGGACATCCCGAGTGGCTGAATTACCTGTTCACCGCTCTAAGTCCGTCTGAGGTTGCGCAGCTCTAAAGTAAATCATGCGAAGCGACGACAGAATCTCAATCTGTGCTTTGGTGCCGTATCCGCCTGACACGACACCCAGCCAGCGATTTCGAATCGAGCAGTGGATGCCTCACCTCGCGTCACTTGGCATCTCTGTTGATCTCGTGCCCTTCGCTGACGAGCGGTTGATGGAACTTCTACACCAGCCGGGCCGTCGCGCCGCAAAAGCAATTGCTAATCTAAATCGATATGTGCGCAGATGTGTTGACGTCATCGGGGCACGGCGCTACGACGCGGTGCTGATTCATAGAGCAGTTGCCATTGTCGGCCCGGCCTTACACGAACGCCTTCTCGCCGCCTTTGGGAAGCCGATCATCTACGATTTCGATGACGCGATATTTAAGCTGCACACAACCGAGGCCAATCGCCAATTCGGCTGGCTGAAGTTTCCCGGCAAGACTGCGACCATTTGTCGAATCGCCGGCCACGTCGTCGTCGGCAACGAATGGCTCGCACAATACGCGCGCCGATACAACTCGCGCGTTACCATTATTCCTACGAGCATCGACACCGATCACTACAGACCCGCGCATACAAACGGCGCGGATGGGAGGCTCGTAGTGGGCTGGACGGGGAGTTCAACATCACAGACTCACCTGGAGATGTTTGCGCCGCTTTTGCGCCGGCTGAAGAGCCGCCGCGATGTTGAGCTTCGGGTGATCTCAAACAGAGAGCCAGTTCTTCCGGACGTCGAATATGTTTGGAAGCCCTGGTCTGCCGATTCGGAAGTAGAAGAACTCTCTCATTTTGACGTGGGCATGATGCCGATGCCCGACGACGAGTGGGCGAAAGGAAAGTGCGCGTTGAAAGCTCTGCAGTACATGGCGATGGGAGTCCCCACGATCTGCTCGGCTGTTGGGGCGAACTGCGAAGTCATCCGCCACGGCGAGAACGGGCTGCTCGCAACGTCGGAGCAGGAATGGATGGCGAGTCTGGAGTCTTTGATCGACGACGCCGCGCTTCGTGAGCGGCTTGGGAACGAGGGCCGGCGAACCGTCGAGGAGCGATACTCGATGAAAAGCTGTGCCGAGTTGTTTGCGAAAGTGGTCAGGGCAGCGGTTAGCGATCAGCCGTCAGCGCTCAGCCATCAACAGTCAGCCGTCAGCGCTGATCGCTGATGGCTGATAGCCAAGTCTTTTTGGGAACCATGTCTTCTAGCGAGAGTCAGAAACAGCTTGCCATCGATCAGCACTCGATTCAGGCTGACGAGTTCGCCAGGCGGTATCGCGAGTTGGAGGAGGATGGCTATCGCTCGTGTTTCGCATACAGCAGAAAACGTTTGGCGGAAATGTTGGACTCGTATCTCCCGGAGCAGGGCGACGGTCTTCGTTTGCTCGACGTCGGGTGTGGCACTGGTCACCATATGGCGAGTCTGCGGGAGCGAGGCTTCGAAGTAGCCGGAGTAGACGGCTCGAGTGAAATGCTCGATCAAGCGCGCGCGAATAATCCCGGCTCTGACATCCGGCTGGCCGATGTCGAAGCGCTTCCATTTGCCGACGGAAGCTTTGATCTCGTCCTTTGCGTTGAGGTGCTGCGGTACTTGCCTGACTCCTCGCGCTGCATTGCGGAGTTGGCCCGCGTGTTGAAGCCTGGCGGTGTCTGTCTCGCGACTGCCGCGCCTATCCTGAACCTCAACGGTTACTGGCTGGTCAATCGCGCGGCGAACCTTGTGCGGATCGGCGACCTTGTGCGGCTAAAGCAGTTTTTTGCTTCATCACGACGATTGCGAAGTGAGTTTGCCGGTGCGGGGTTCATGAAGCCGGCCGTTCGTGGCGTCTATTTCGGGCCGATAAACTGGGTCGAGAGATTGGTCCCCAGTGCCTTGCCGCGCTTGCTCAAGGCGTGGGAGCCGGTCGACAAAACCATCGCGGACGCTCCTTTGTTCAAAGAGTTTTCGAACATGTTTTTAGTGCACGGTGTAAAGATGGAGGGGCGGATAGCTGACCGCTGATCGCTTGACTCAAATGAATCTGGAACGCGGCGTCTTCACCATCAGCATCGATTTCGAGTTAATCTGGGGAACGCGCGACTTGTTCGGCGCCGAACAATTTCGCGCTGCCTGCGAGATCGAGCGCGAGGAAGTCATAGAGCGGCTGCTTGATCTCTTCACGCAATTCAATGTTTCGGCTACGTGGTGCGTGCTCGGCCATCTGTTTCTGGACCAATGCCGCGAAGAAGACGGGGCGAAGCATCCGGAGATCATTCGGCCAACCCATTCGTGGTATCGGGGCGACTGGTTCGAGAACGATCCTGGCGGAAGCGAAGAGAGCGCCCCGCTTTTCCTCGGCCGCAGCTTAGTGGAGAGAATTCAATCTTGTCCGGTCCCACAGGAGATTGGATGTCACTCGTTCTCGCACGTCATCTTCGGGGATTCGGGTTGTTCACGCGAGACTGCCAGAAGCGAGTTGGCGGCGAGCGTTGATGCCGCACGCGAACTGGGAATCGAAATGCGATCCTTTGCGTTTCCGCGCAACGAAGTCGGCCATCTCGATGTGCTCAAGGAATATGGCTTCGAAAGTTATCGTGGGCCGGAGCGAAACTGGTACGAGGCAAGGCGTTGGCCTGGGCCGATCAAGCGGCTATGCCATCTTTGGGATGTGATTACGGCTGCGGCGCCGGAAGTGGTGCTTCCCGAACCCACTGAGTATGGGATCTGGAACATTCCCGGCTCGATGATCTACTTTCCGATGCACGGTTTGAGGCGTCACATTCCGATCTCGCGTCGAGTAAAGCGGGCGATAAAAGGGTTGGATGCGGCGGCCGAACAGAAGCGAATCTTTCATTTGTGGTTTCATCCCACCAATCTGGCGGATTCGACTGACGCAATGTTCGCGGGCCTTCGGCGTATATTGGAACACGCCGAGGCGCTGAGAGAGCGCGATCGGCTTGTAATTCTCCCGATGAGCGCAGTTGCTCCTGTGTCAGCATATGACTTCGCAAACTAGAATTGCCTTAGCACCGCAGGCTGAATATTCATGGAATGAGCAGAGCTGCCCACTGTGTACCGGCGGAGAGGCAAAACTTTTGGGTCGGCGTGGCGGGAATGCTCACCGTCTTGGTTTGGGAAAGGCGAGCTCCGTCTATCGTTGCCGGGGCTGTGGTCTTGTGTTTCCGAATCCGATGCCAGTGCCGCTGAAGGTCAGTGAACATTACGCGGATGCTGAGAAGTATTTTGCTGAACATTCATTCGATGGAAAAGTCACCGAGTGTGACAACGTTCTTGCTTCGATAGAAGAGCTCGGAATACAACGCGGCCGCCTTCTGGATATCGGGACAGGGCGAGGGGAGATGCTGAATGCAGCCAGAGCGCGCGGCTGGGAAGCGGTCGGCCTTGAGCCCTCTCAGGATTTTGCTCAATTCGCCCGCCAGCGCTCGGGAGCGGAAGTCATTGAGGCAAGGCTGGAGGACAGACCATTTCAAGAGAATTCTTTTGACGTGGTTATCCTCGGGGCGGTGCTCGAGCACGTCTTCAATCCGGTCGCGTTGCTGGCCGAGATTCACAATGTTCTAAGAGCCGGTGGAATGCTTTGGCTTGATGTTCCCAACGAGGCTGGATGGTTCTATAGTCTCGGCAATTTCTATCAGCGGCTGCGAGGAAGAGACTGGGTTGTGAACCTCTCGCCCACATTTCCTCCGTATCATGTTTTCGGTTTTTCTCCTCGCTCGCTTACAAAGCTGTTAGGACTCAGCGGCTTCCGTCTCGTCAAGCTCAGGACTTATGCCACACCGGCGGTGATCGAAACCCAGGAGTCGCCCGTACCGCCGCTAATGCGCGCGTTGGTAAAAGGGGCGCTCTTCCTGAGTGCTAAACTCGGTTCGGGGACTTATGTGGATGCCTGGGCTGTCAAAAATGGAAACGGCCGTCAGTAAGCAATTTCATCTTAAGAGAGAAATATTCTGATGATTCTTGTAACCGGCGGGGCCGGATTCATAGGTTCGCATCTGGTTCGGGGCCTTCTTAGACGCGGGCATCGTGTGCGTGTGCTCGATGCCTTTGTCGATCAGGTGCACGAATCCGCGCCTTGCGAATTGCCCGCTGATGTCGAAGTCATACGGGCTGACGTTCGCGATCGCAGCGCGGTGGATGCCGCGCTCGACGGTGTTGAAGTAGTTTTTCATGAGGCTGCGGAGGTTGGAGTCGGCCAGTCGATGTACGAGATCGAACGCTACGTTGGCGCGAACACCTTCGGAACGGCAACGCTGTTAGAAGCGCTCGTCGCTCGCCGCGGGCAGATCAAAAAAGTGATCGTCGCTTCTTCGATGTCGATATATGGAGAAGGGGCTTATGTGTGCGGCCAATGCGGACCGATGGCTCCGTCGTTGAGGCCGATCGCCCAGCTTGAATCGCGCGATTGGGAAATGCGATGCCCGGAATGCCACGCCGCCCTTCAATCTGTTCCGACGCCTGAAACAAAGTCTCTCGATCCGGCATCCGTTTACGCGGTCACGAAGCAGGATCAGGAGCAGCTCTGCATAATCACCGGGCGAGCATATGGAATACCGACGGTCGCCTTGAGGTACTTCAACGTATACGGCGCGGGGCAGGCGCTTTCGAATCCCTATACCGGCGTCGCTGCTATTTTCTCGTCCAGATTGCTGAACGGGCAGCGCCCGCTCATTTTCGAAGATGGATTTCAGAGTCGCGACTTCACCCACGTTTCCGACATCGTTCAGGCCAACTTGCTGGCGATGGAATCGGACGCGGCTGAGTTTCAGTCCATAAATGTCGGGACCGGTGCGGCGACAAGCGTTGGGCGAATGGCTGAACTGCTGGCTGAGGGACTCGGAGTCACGATCGCGCCTGAAACTGTCGGTCGCTTCCGAGAGGGCGACATTCGTCATTGCTATGCCGACATATCTCGCGCGCGAAACTTGCTGGGTTATCAGCCGCGCGTGTCCGTCGAAGAAGGAATCCCGAAGTTGTTGGAATGGGTGCGGGCTCAACAGCCGGTCGATGGCGTCGAACGCGCGACAGAGGAGCTACGGTCTCGCGGCCTCGTGAGATGAAGGGCTCAGTTGATTCGAATTAGGAGACGGGGACGAGTATCCTCATTAGTTGATGCGTAACAAAATCCTTGCAGCAGTTTTTGCGATTGCGGTCGTTTGGGGATCTCTGCGTTTGGGTAACGATGTTGTCATCTCAACAAACTTTTACCTCGCAATATTGGTCGGAGTCGTTCCAGCCGCGGCGTGCGTGTGGATAATCCTGAGAAGTCAAACCTCTGATCAACGATTTTTGCTGCGAGTGTTTTTCGCTGCCCTGGCCGTGCGGTATTTGCTGGCATACATCATCCATGCCCAGCATCTCGAGGCATTACTGGGGGGCGATGCAATCACCTACGACGCGTTTGGCTATGCCCTGGAGCAATCCTGGCGCGGGCTGGTGGACCCTAACGCTCATTGGCTTGTCAATTATTCGAGTCCAGACCGGTCAGGATTCGGGATGTTTTACCTGGTTGCCGGTGTCTATTATTTCGCGGGTCAAAACCCGCTGGCGGTTCAACTGATCAATTGCGCGTTTGGAGCCGCCGTATGCGTCACGGGCTACCTGATCTCGATGCTCGTATATCCTAACGTTCGCGTTGCGCGATCGGTCGCGCTTATGACGGCCTTCTCGCCGTCGCTGATTCTGTGGACGTCGCAGGAGTTGAAAGACGGCCCGATCGTCTTGTGCTTGTGTCTATGCATACTGTTCACATTGAGGGTGCGCGCTAAACTCGAGATAAGAAGCTTCATATTGCTATTGGCGTCCCTGGTCTGCCTGTACACCTTGCGGCACTACATGTCCTACATAATGTTTGCCGCGGTAGCCGGAGCGTTGCTGTTCACAACCAAACGCAAGTTCAACCTTATGCGAATGGTGCAGGGCGGGATAATGGTGGTGATCATTGGCCTGGCCTTCAGTTACTTCGGCGCGGGGGAAACAGCGAAGAAGACGCTTGATATTGAAAAGGTGCAGAGATCCCGAGAATGGAACGCGAAGGCTGCGAACAGCGGTTACGGTGGTGATGTAGATATCACCGATCCCCAGGCGGCCATCGGTTTTCTTCCACTTGGCATCCTGTACGTTTTGCTCGCGCCTTTTCCGTGGATGGTTACGAATCTCAGACAGTTCATAACGCTGCCGGAGTTGATGGCGTGGTGGCTGCTGATGCCGATGATGTTCAAAGGCTACTGGTTCGTAGTCAAGAATCGACTGCGGGAGTCTTTCGCGATGTGTACCTTTGTGCTCGGCTTGACCCTGGCGTTTGCGTTGTTTGAGTCGAATGCGGGCACCGCTTACCGACACCGGGCGCAGTTGTACATCTTTTTCTTTGTGTTCATGTCGATCGGCCTCGAGCTGAGGCGGGTCGCAAAGCTCGAGAGACGCTCCCGCTTGCGCGTGCCCATTCCGTCTCGCGCGTTCGCAACGAATCCGATTCCCGCGGGTCTCGCCGACAACAGAGTCAAGATCCAACCTCAATGATGCTAGTCCTCTGGTAAACAAGATGTGTGGAATTGCCGGTATTGTCGATTCAAAAGGCGGACCTGCCGATGAGGCAGCGCTGCACTCAATGTGCGATGCGCTGATTCATCGAGGCCCCGACGATGACGGCTACTTTGTTCAGCCCCAGGCTGGATCCAGCTCTGGGAGCCGGTTTGGGGGTGCCGCTTCAGTCGGGCTGGGAATGCGGCGTCTGGCAATCATCGATCTTACGACTGGCAAGCAGCCCGTTCATAACGAAGATCAGAGCGTTTGGGTCGTGCAAAACGGCGAGATTTACAACTACCTGGAACTTAGAGCGGAGTTGGAAGCGAAAGGCCACAGCTTCTACACAAACAGCGATACCGAAGCGATCGTCCACGCTTATGAAGAATATGGCTGCGATGCTCCTAAGCATTTGCGCGGAATGTTTGTGTTTGCGGTGTGGGACTCGAATCGCCAGAGGCTTCTGCTTGCGCGCGATCGCGTGGGCAAGAAGCCGCTGCTGTATTCAGTCGCCGGCAACAAACTGATCTTTGCTTCTGAGTTTCAGGCGATCCTGCGGCATCCCGATGTTTCACGCGAAATCAACTTCGAAGCTCTCAATCACTATCTTTCGTTCATGTGCGTGCCGGCGCCGATGACGGCCTTCGCGAATATTCAAAAGCTCGAACCGGGCCACCTCCTGGTTTGGGAAAACGGCACACTTGAGACGCGGCGCTATTGGTCGCTGGATTTCTCAAAGAAGCTGCGAATCGGCGAACAGGAAGCCGGCGAGCGCGCTGTCGAGTTGCTTCGTGATGCCGTGCGCGTTCGGCTGATGTCCGATGTTCCGCTCGGAGCTTTTCTTTCCGGTGGCATCGATTCGAGCGCGGTCGTTGGGCTGATGAGTCAGTTGTCGAGTTCGCGCGTAAAGACATTCTCGATCGGGTTCGACGAGAAGGACTTCAGCGAAATTGAACACGCGCGACGCGTCGCCAGCCATTTCGGAACCGAGCATCACGAGTTTGTTGTCAGGCCGGATGCTTTGGAAGTGCTGCCGGCATTGGTCCGGCACTACGGTGAACCGTACGCCGATTCATCCGCGATTCCGACTTATTACCTTTCTAAGATGACTCGCGAGCACGTGACGGTCGCATTGAGCGGCGATGGAGGGGATGAATGCTTCGGCGGTTATGAGCGTTACACCGCGATGCGGATAGCGGAACAGTACAACAGGCTGCCCGGCGTCATGCGAAATCGGGTGCTGGAGCCGGCGATAGATGCATTGCCTGAAGCGGCCAGATCCCGGTCCACTTACGGAAGAGCACGGAGGCTGCTCGGTGTCATGGGCAGACCGCGAGGCGAGCGTTACCTAACGCTCGTATCGGGCTTCGACGATCAGTTCAAAACCGAGTTGTGCACGAAACAATTTCTCGCGATGAGCAAACAGGGATCGGTGCTGAGCAGCATGCAACCCTGGTTTTCGGGGAACGGAGAAACCGAGATCATCGATCGCGTAATCATGGCGGACACGAATAACTATCTGCCTAACGACCTGCTGGTGAAGGTAGACATCGCGAGCATGGCCGTGTCACTCGAGGCTCGCGCGCCGTTCCTCGATCATCACGTGATGGAATTTGCCGCGAGCCTGCCCGCGGCCTACAAGCTGAGAGGACTCACGACAAAGTATCTATTGAAGCGGGCGCTCAAAGGACTCGTACCGCAGGAGAATCTTTCGCGGCGAAAGATGGGATTTGGAGTTCCGATCGGCCCTTGGTTGCGCGGCGAGTTGAAAGGGCTGCTGACCGATACGATCTTATCTGAGAAAGCGCAAAGCCGCGGTTACTTCAACAGCGAGATGGTTCGGCATCTTGTCGATCAGCACCTCGAAGGGCGTCGCGACAACGCGCCTCAGTTGTGGACGTTGATGATGCTCGAGTTGTGGCATCGCGAGTTTATCGATTGACAATGAATCAGATCACCAACGCACTCACTATCGATTTCGAGGATTGGTATCAGGGTCTCGAGATACCTCATACTGAGTGGGACCGATACGAGGACCGGGTTGTGCGAGCTGGCCGGCGAGTACTCGAGGCGCTGGATGCCGCGAAGACTCGCGCAACGTTTTTTGTTCTCGGTTATGTGGCCGAGCGGCATCCTGAAATCGTCCGCGAGATTGCCGAAGCCGGTCACGAAGTGGGAACTCACGGCTATTCGCACTCTTTCATTTATAGACAGAAGCCGGAAGTTTTTCGTGACGAGATGTCGAGAGCAATTGGAAAGTTGGAAGATCTGACCGGCCAACGCGTGCTTGGGCACCGCGCGCCGTTCTTTTCAATAACAAACGAGTCGCTTTGGGCGCTTGAGGTCCTCGGCGAACTCGGCATTCGCTATGACTCAAGTATTTTTCCCGTGCTCAACTACCGCTACGGCATCCAGGACGCGCCGCGCTGGCCTTATCAACTGGACGACAAGGACGGCGGGTTGATCGAGTTTCCAATTTCGACGTGCCAGGTATTTGGCCGGAACGTGCCGATGGCCGGAGGTGCTTACTTTCGGATTTATCCTTATGCGCTAACGCGGCGGGCATTCAAGTCGCTCAATAATGCAGGACATCCGGCAGTGTTCTACTTGCACCCGTGGGAGCTGGATCCGGATCACCCGCGAATCCCATTACCTCGGAGGATTTCACTGACCCACTACATAAATCTGAACAAAACGGAGAAGCGGCTGCGGAGGCTGCTGAATGATTTCAGCTTTGCGCCGATGAAGGAGGTGCTTGGTGTCAGTTGAGCAAAGGGTTCGCGAACACTTTCACGCCGACGCGCGCCGGTTCGATGCGATCTATGAAGACGATAAGGGGCGATTCACCAGGTGGGTCGACGATGTTTGGCGCGGCGTGGTGCGCAGGAGATTCGAGTTGACGCTGCGGTTACTCGATCCACTTGCCGGCAAGACCGTGCTTGATGTCGGATGCGGATCGGGACGCTACTGTATTGCGTACGCAGAGCGCGGAGCGAGCCGAATAGTTGGAGTGGATTTCGCGGCGGCGATGATCGAACTGGCCAACGGCCACGCGCGCCGCGCCGGCTTCGCTGATCGCTGCGAGTTTCGAGCGGGTCTGTTTCCGGATGCGGTGCCGGAAGGCATCTTCGATGCGAGCTCGGCGATGGGCTTCTTTGATTATGTGAGCGAGCCCGCGCCGATTATCTCGCGAATGCGCGAGATGACAAAATCAACGATGATTATGAGCTTTCCGAAGTCTGGTGAATGGCGAGCTCCGATTCGACGGATCAGGTTTCTCGTCAGCGGATGCCCGCTGTTTTTGTATTCGGAAGCGAAGGTGAGAAGCATCCTCGCTGACGCAAGAGTAAATGAGTACGAATGGATCGAGCTTGACCGCGACTACATCGTGGCGGCGCACTTGTGAGACATGACTAACACGGAACCACTCAGGGTACTTCATATCATCACCAGGCTGATCGTCGGCGGCGCTCAGGAGAATACTCTTCTGTCCGTCGAGGGCCTGGACAAGCTGCCGGAGTATGAAGTGACTTTGGCAACGGGAATCGATAATGGTCCCGAAGGTGACCTCCTCGAACGCGCGCGCCGAACGACGCGGCTAATTGTCATTCCCGAGCTTGGCCGCAGCATAAATCCGTTTGCCGATCTGAAAGCGTTTTGGAAGCTCTATCGATTGATTGGTAACGGCCGATATCACATCGTTCACACGCATTCATCGAAAGCCGGTGTGCTTGGACGCATAGCGGCGAAGCTCGCGGGAACTCCGATCATCGTGCATACGCTGCACAGTCTTGTCTTTCACGAGTATCAGCCGTGGGTTGTGAATCGCTTGTGGCGGGCTGTAAAAAAACTATGCGCGCCGATGACCGATCATTTCATCAGCGTATCCGAAATCATCAGCCAGAAAGCTATCGCCGCGGGTATCGATCGATCTGAAAAATTCACGACGGTGTACAGCGGCATGGAGCTCGACTGGTTTCTGAAGGCCGAAGCGGATCCGATTGCTGTGCGCCGCGAGTTCGGCATACCTGATGACGCGCTGGTGGTTGGGAAGATCGCGCGATTGTTTCCGCTCAAGGGACACGATCAATTGATGGATGCGGCGCCGGCCATCGTCAAGCGTCACCCGGATGTTCGCTTCTTCCTCGTTGGCGATGGGGTGCTTTATGACCACCTGCGCAAACGCGCCCTGGATGCTGGTATACTCAACAACTTCGTCTTCGCGGGGCTAATCCCGCGAGAGCGGATTCCGGAGATGCTCTCGGTTATGGACGTGCTGGTTCACACATCTCTCCGCGAAGGACTCGCGCGCGTGCTTCCTCAGGCTCTTGCGATGGGCAAGCCTTGTGTGTCGTTCGATATAGATGGCGCGCCTGAGGTTGTGATTCCGGATGAGACTGGTTATCTCGTGCGGCCCGGCGACTCAGTGGGTCTTGCGGATGCGATCGCGCGGCTGCTCGACGATCCGGAGTTGCGCACCAGGATGGGAGCCGCGGGGAGACGGAAGGTCGACCCCGCGTTTCGAGCTGAGACAATGGTCAACGAGATTTCAAAGGTCTACAAGAAATTGGTGAAGAAACATTTTCTCAGGCTCGAACGATTTGAAAAGCGGCAGGCTGAAGCCCCGGTTGCCGTGGATGCGGTGATAAGAGAGCCTCAGGCAGGACACCTTGATTCAGGTTTTTGAAAGGAAATACTTATGAAGATATTGATAACGGGCGGAGCTGGATTCATCGGCTCGCACTTAGCTGAGCTGCTTCTTGCGCGCGGCGACGAAGTACACATACTAGACGATCTTTCGACGGGGTCAATTGAGAATATCGCGTTGATCAAGAAACATCCGAATCTCACTTATCACATCGACACGATTCGAAACTACAAGTTGACGGCGGAACTGGTCGATATGTGCGACATCATCTATCACCTGGCGGCTGCGGTTGGCGTCAAGCTAATCGTCGAGAGCCCGGTTAACACGATCGAGACCAACATCCGTGGAACCGATATAGTGCTCAGCCTAGCCGCGAAGAAAAAGAAACGGGTTCTGATCACATCGACATCGGAGGTCTACGGCAAGCGCAACGCTATTCCGTTTAAGGAGGATGACGATCTCGTGTTAGGCCCGACCAACAAGGGTCGCTGGAGCTATGCGTGCTCGAAGGCGATCGATGAGTTCCTGGCAATAGCTTACTGGAAAGAGAAGCGTGTTCCGACGGTTATCGTTCGCTTGTTCAACACCGTCGGTCCGCGGCAGACCGGGCGATACGGCATGGTTATCCCGAATTTTGTTCAACAGGCGCTTCTCGGGCAGGACATCACGATATACGGCGACGGGACGCAGACGAGGTGCTTTACGCATGTCTCTGATGTTGTGAAGGCGTTGATCAGAGTCGCCGAACATCCAAATGCGGTCGGCGAGGTATATAACATCGGGAGCGATCAGGAGACCACGATCCTGGAGCTTGCTGAACAGATTCGGCGAATGACTGAATCGGACTCGCGGCTTGTGTTTGTACCGTACGATGAGGCGTATGAGGCCGGCTTCGAGGATATGATGCGGCGAGTGCCGGATATTTCCAAGATCCGGAATCTGATCGACTATCACCCGACAATCAACCTCGAAGGTATACTGTCGAGCATCATTGAATATCACCGGGTCAAGATGGTTGGTGAACTCGGGATACCGGCTAGCAGTCTCGTATTCCAGTCGGAAGGTTCCGTTCCGAGCTAGTGGACGCGCGTTGTAAGAAAAGCAGGTTGTTATGAGAATCCTCACAGTTAGTTTTTGCACATTGCTGCTGGGCTTTGTTCTCACCTTGATTGTCCGGAATGCTTCGCGCAGGATTGGATTAGTCGCCAAGCCGCGCGACGACCGCTGGCACAAAACGCCCACCCCGATGCTTGGCGGAGCAGCGATTTATTTTGCCTTCCTCGCCGCGTTCATCGTATTCGCTCCAAAAGGAGCGAATGCCTACGCGATTCTGCTCGGCGGCTCGCTCCTTTTCGTCGTTGGCTTCATCGACGATGTCGTAACCATAAAACCGTATGCGAAGCTCGTTGCTCAGTTGATCGCGGCATCGATCGTGGTTTCCTTCGGTATGCATCTCCCGTGGGTGGAGTATCAGTGGATCAATGATGTGCTGACGATCTTCTGGCTGGTTGGAATAACCAACGCCATCAACCTTCTGGACAATATGGATGGGCTGGCCGGAGGCGTGTCGGTCATCTCGTGCGCTTTCTTAACGATCACCTTCCTGATGAATGGACAGTCGATCGAAGCGATATTTCCGGCAATGCTGGGATCGGCGGTTTTGGGATTTTTGTTTTTCAACTTCAACCCGGCATCAATCTTCATGGGGGATTCCGGCTCGATGTTTCTCGGATTTGTGTTGAGCGCAACCGCGTTGCTCTCGGATACGGGCCGGTTTCGAAGTCTAACGTCGGTGCTGGTCACGCCGGTTCTGATATTGATGATTCCAATCTTCGATACCTGCATGGTGACTGTAACGCGGAGGCTCTCGGGGCGCCCGATTTCGCAGGGCGGGCGCGATCACACTTCGCACAGACTGGTTGCGCTCGGCGTATCCGAGAGACGTGCGGTCGTGATGTTGTATTCATTCGCGGCGGTTTCAGGAACTCTGGCTTTGCTGGTTAGAGTACTCGAAACGTCACTGGTGTTGTTGTTGGTTCCGGCGTTCGCGTTGGGGGTGATCTTTCTCGGACTCTATCTCGGCAAGGTGCGAATCTACCAGGACGACCAGCAGGCTGCCGGATTCAAGCTGATCAATGCAATCGCAAACTTTTCCTACAAGCGCCGTATTTTTGAGGTGCTTCTGGATGTCACACTGGTTGCTCTGGCGTACTACGGCGCCTACGTGCTTCGTTGGGACGGGCGATTTCCTGATGAGCAACTCGCCATCTTTCTAAAGACACTCCCGCTGTTAATCATAATCGAGATGTCAGCATTCCTATTCGGCGGAGTCTACAGAGGCTTATGGCATCACGCCGCAATCGACGATCTGCTGGTTATTGTAAAGTCGGTACTGTCGGGCGCTGCGGTGAGCGCGGTGGTTGTGTTCGGCGCTTATTGGTTTCGAGGTCCGTCGCGGGCGGTGTTTCTGTTGAACCTTCTGCTGCTGCTTGTTTTCACAACCGCGAGCCGGCTTTCTTTCCGGCTTCTGCGAGCCCTGATCATTGGAAACGGAAAGGCACGGGCGGGAGCCCAACCCGTCTTGATTTACGGAGCGGGAGAAGGCGGCGAGCTTCTCATTCGCGAGATCATGAATAATCCTGACCATCGCTACGCGCCAGTCGGGTTCATCGATGATGACGGGCGGAAGGCCGGCAAGCGTATGTACGGCTATCGCATCTTCGACAGCACGGAATTACCCAATCTCATTCGCGCATACGGTATCAGCGAGGTGTTAATCTCGAGCTTCAAAGTCCCCGAAGCCAAACTCGATCGCCTCAGACGAATGGGTGTAGTGCTGAAGAAGCTGTCGATAAGAATTGACTGACACCTTGCTCACGCAACGGTTTATGTGGAGATGATATGAAACTCACAGCAGGAACATTTACATTGCTTCTAATTTTTTTGGTTAGCGCGGTAGTCGCAGGCGCCCAATCAACCATCGTAACGATCACCGTCGGGCCCTCGCAGATTGGACAGGTCAAGACATCTCAGGGAATCACTACGCGGATAATCTTCCCTGAGGCTGTCAGGGACATCGTGTGTGGCGATCTTTATGATCCGGCAAGCGGGAAGGGAAGCTTTGTGATTCAGCGCATCGATAACGACGTTTTCCTGAAGCCTGTCGTCTCAAAGGGGCTAAGCAACTTATTCGTCAAGACGGGCGAAAAGGGCGAGCACACCTATAGCTTCGATCTGCAGATAGTGCCATTGGACCAGGCTCATCGAGTGGTCAATGTCGCCGATTCCGGGGCGCGCGCGCAGTCAGTGCCGGGCGGCACGGATGCTGCGGAGGAAGCCAGGAAGATCATTGCAGCCGCCGAGCAGCGTGCAAACGAGACGATTAACAACGCTCGACAGCAAGCCGACCGGGTGACGGCGCAAGCGAATCAACAGGCATCGGACCTCTACGCTAAAGCGGTCCAGCGGGCTGAGGATGCCGATAGACAAGCCGCGAATCGCGCAAGGCAGGAAATAGAGGATCGCTTTGTGCGCGCGATGATTCAGGGCGTTAGGGAAGTGAAGAGCGTCGATTCATTTGTGGTCGCCAGAAAAGTGAGTCTGGCCCTTGACCCGCGAATGCTGAGTTTTGACGACAAGTCTTACCTCAGATATACGATAAAGAATTCCGGCGACAAGGATTTCGCCTTCACCGGACTCGAGCTCGAGCGGCGCTTCGGCAAGGATACCTTCGTGATCCCGGCAAAAGTTATTCAGGGCAGGGTTGAAAACAAACTTGGACCCGGTGAAGTGGTAATGGGAATCATAGTCTTCGATTCCAGGGAAGTCGGGAACGAGGATAAGCTCACTCTCTACGTGCGTGGTGAAGACAACAGCCAACTCGCTCGGCTGACCATTCGATAGCGTCGGCGGCCGGCACGAGGTTTTTGAGCCATGCTACCTAAATAGGTAATTCCACTGTATTTTGCAGTAAGAAAGTAGTTGACTTTCGAGGATACTTTTCGTAGGCTTGAGACCTCAAGGATGGAAATTGTGGTTCATCCTTCGAGGGAACACTGGAGGCAATATGAGGACAGGCAGGAAAAATCAAAAAGCATGGATAGGCGCACTGCTATCTCTGTCGTTGGTGACTAGTTTCTCGCTGAACTCCTTGGCGGCTGGAAGTGCGACGCCTGAGGAAATAACAGACAGCTTGCTCGTCACTCAAGCGCTAACGGGTGCTCTGACCACTCATGGTCCGGTTCTTGTGAATGGGAACGAGACCAAGACGGGAGCGACTGTGGCCGACGGCAGCGTTATCCAGACGCGAACCGGTGGTCATGCGGTGATCGACCTCGGGACGCCCGGCCGGGTGGAGCTTGATCCGATCACAGCGATTACGCTGAACTGGACCAGCAATTCCGTTCAGGCATCGCTCGACAAATGCGGCCAGGGAGTAACCCTTGTGCTGCCCGCGGGCGTGAGCGGTTTGGTCAAGATCCTCAACATGACCGACGTCGGAGTCTTGAAAAAAGATCGCGAAGTCGATGTCAAGGTTTTCAAGGGCGAGGCTCTCGTGAAGTACGGTCAAGGTAAAGAAAAGATCGTCAAAGCTGGAGGCCACAAAGAGTTCGACAACGCGACCGAGGTGATTGCGACGGGTGACGCGGTCGTAAAGGTTTACTGCCTCGAAGACAATTATCCCCTGCTGCTCTGGGCGGGCCTGGCTGCCATCGCTATTCCAGTTCGCGAACTTATCGGAGGCGGAGAAGTACTGCCGGTCAGTGTGTCGCAACCGTAGCTCATCGCCAGCTACTTGGTACCGCGAAACAATTTCTGCAACGAGGCGGCCAGCCAGCACCCCGGCGGTAGACCCAGTGCCGGGGTGCTTTGTTAAGCGGGCGGCCATCGCCTTCGATCTCGACGATTTGAGAGCTACCAATCGCATACTGATTAACCTCGTTGCCGGCGACTCTGTGTGTCGTGCTCTAGATCGGTTCCGATTATTAGTAAGTGAGGAGCCAGGCTGAAATCGCTATGAGGGAACCGGCCACTCCAAAACAATCCAGGACAGCACGCGGCAATCTCGTTGCGGACCTGCTCGCGGGCTCGTGGCGCAATCCGGCGCCTTCGCTCTCAGGCGATGAGTTGGAGAGGATCGCGCCGCTCCTTCTGAGATCGGGCGCTGGCGGATTGGCCTGGTGCGCTATCCGTGGCTCAGGTCTGAGCGGCTCGCCTGTCGCAGATTTGTTTCAGGCAACCTATCGCATGCAGTCACTTCAATCCGCGCTTCACGAACGCAGTCTAAAGAAAGTGATCCCGGCGTTGCGTTCAGCCGGCATTGACCCGCTGCTGGTCAAAGGGTGGGCGATTGCGCGGCTTTATCCTGAGCCGGGCATGCGGCCTTATATCGATCTCGATCTTTGCGTGCTACCCGGCGATTACTCGCGAGCCGCGGAAGCCCTCAAGAGTTCGGAATGCCAGGACTGCAATGTCGACCTGCACCAGGGTTTCGGTAAGTTTTATGACCGAAGAACCGATGACATCTTTGCTCGGTCCAGATTGGTCAAGCTCGACGAAGTGGATATACGAGTTCTGGGCGCCGAAGACGACCTGCGGTTCCTTTGCATGCACATGCTTCGGCACGGCGCAATGTTTCCGATCTGGCTTTGCGACATAGGCGTCTTGCTCGAGCCGCGTGGTGATAACTTCGATTGGGATCGATGCCTGTCGGGTTCGCGGCGGGAGTCGGATTGGGTCGCCTGCGCAATTGGACTCGCTAACCAGCTCCTCGGAGTGAACATCGAAGGGACACCGGTGATCAGCCGCGCTGAAAATCTTCCTGGATGGTTATTGCCGGCGGTGCTGGAACAGTGGGGATCGACAGCTCAGTCAAGAGGGCAACTCGCTCCGCTTTTTAATAGTCCGCGAAGAATCGTGAGAGAACTCTTTAGAGAGCTTCCTCATCATTGGCCAAACGCAATTGAAGCGAGCGTCGCGCTTGGAGCGCCGTTTAATCGAGCGCCCCGGCTTCCTTTACAGATTGGGCATGTGATTTCGCGCGCCGCGGCGCTGTTGATGGATCTGTTCGGATGGCAGCAGACGGGGATCCAACAAAAGGGTTGATATGGAAATGCTGTTGCTCGTTGCCAGACTCGTGCTTGCGCTGGTCTTCGTCGTCGCGGGAGTCGCGAAGGCGGCGGACCTCGCCGGCTCCCGCCGAGCGGTTCGGAGCTTCGGCATTCCCGAAAGTCTGGCATCGCCGTTGGGACTAACTCTGCCCTTCGCCGAGATCCTGATTGCTGTAGCTTTGATCCCCCTGGCTTCAGCGTGGGCGGGTGCGATCGCCGCCTTAGCGGTGCTGCTGATCTTCACTATCGCGATTGCCGTCAATCTGGCGCGAGGAAATTCACCTGACTGCCACTGCTTCGGGCAACTGCACTCGGAGCCGGTCGGCTCTTCCACACTGGCTCGCAATATTGTGCTGATCGCGGGGGCCGGATTCATAGTGATTCAGGGAAGAAACGGCGCCGGCTTGAGCGCGCTCGGCTGGCTTGGAGACTTGAAGACCGGCGAGGTCGTCGGTCTGGTTTCCAGTCTCACGGGCGTTGCGTTGCTCGCTGTTACTTTTGTTTATCTGCGGCGCGTTCTCAATCAACATGCGACGATCCTTGAAAGACTCGATGCGATGAAGAAAGTCATCGATGAGGATTACGCGGAACCGCCGGTTGAACGCAGAGATGCGGAGCCGCCGCTACAGGGGCTTACCATCGGGGCAGTGGCGCCGAGTTTCACGCTAGCGACGATTGGAGGAGAGCAGGTCTCGTTGGACGACCTGGTCGGCCTTGGCAAGTCAGTCTTGTTGCTCTTTGTCAGTCCGAACTGTCATCCCTGCGAGACGTTGTTGCCCGCCGTCAAGACCTGGGAACAAGAATACGCTAACCAGATGACCATTGCGCTTCTGAGCAAAGGCACACTAAAGGACAACCAGGAACGGGTCGCGAAGTATGGAGCCGGCAATCTGCTTTTGCAGGGCGAGCACTCAGTGGCGGAGGCCTATCAAGCCAAGTGGACGCCTGCCGCGGTCTTTGTCAGTCGCTATGGAAGGATCGCCAGCCAGGTGGCTTACGGGGATGAGGCAATCCGCGCGATGGTTACGGAAACCGTTGGCAGGGATGCGCGCGCGAGCGCGGGCAACGGATCGAAGCCACACGGGCGCGGGCCTCAAATTGCCAGGGAGTCTTCGTTGCGAGTTGGCGATCCTGCGCCGGACTTTTCGATTGTTGACCTTCAAGACCGAGCCGTCGGATCCAAAGATTTCCTCGGCCGGGATACTTTGCTCTTGTTTTGGGATCCGGGATGTCCGTTCTGCCGAGGGCTGTCAGAGGACGTCGCGCGTTGGGAGGAGAAACCGCCGAAAGGCGCCCCGCGGCTTGTGTTCGTAGCTTCGGGCGACGCGGGCGCGATCGAAGAAGCGAGCAGGAATTTCAAGTCTCGATTCCTGCACGATCGGGAACACGAAGTGGCCCCGCTATTCGGTACGGGTTCAGTCCCGTCCGCGGTGCTGATCGATCGCGATGGCAGAATCGCTTCAATTGTGGAGGTCGGATCTCCTGGTGTTCTGGCGCTTGCCGGAGCCCGAAAAGTGGAACTGCCGATAGCATCCAGTTTTTGAGGAGAATATCAATTGCGCTTCGACTCGATTGATGTCATACACGAATGGTTTGAAGGGAATTGCAGGATCTCGCTAGTAGCAAACAACAAGGCGTTGTAATAACAAAGGAGAAGGTATGAAGAAGACGACAGAGACACCTCTCGCTCTTGCTCGTAACGAAGAATTGGTTGTCCAGGACTTGCCGGACGAGGTTCTGGTATATGACCTCAAGAGTCACAAGGCTCACTGCCTCAACAAGACGGCGGCATTCATCTGGAAAAACTGCGACGGCCAAAAAACGGCCGAGCAAATCGCAAAGATGATGGAAGCAGAGTGGAGCACTCCGGTCACCGAGGACGCGGTGTGGTTCGCCTTAAACAAACTCAGCAAGGCCGAGCTCTTGCAGAAACGGATTGTGCTGCCTGAGGCAAGTGCCGGCATGACACGCCGAAGCGCGGTGCGGCGTCTGGGATTTGGAGCTCTGCTTGCGGTCCCGGTTGTAATGTCAATCGTGACGCCAACGCCGGCGGCTGCAGCGTCGGTGCCTCAGGAATGCTTAGCTTGCACCATATTTGGGTCTGGATCTGGAAGGACGAATACGTGTCCGCCTATATGTGGTGCGCTTGTCGGTGTCTGCTACAACAATTCCAGTTGCAATGGCATAGGGGGACAGTTTCCGCCTAATACATGCGTTGGCTGTTTTACCGCGAATGCCGGTAGCAGCAGTTGGCGCATAGTGTAGCGGCGTGCCGACGGCTCGGCAGAGAGATGCCCTCCTGAGAGTGGAAGGCCGGTCCGGAGTTCAGGTGGCGGGAGCCGAATGATTCGGCTCCTGTCGGCGGGAAGTGGGGATCGGAACCATCTGATTCAAAATGCAATCCTGCGTTTCGTTTGCCTGTGTGCCGCTCGTGGTCTGGGATACTTCTGGCGGCATTCGCGCTGAACCCAAATCACACCAGGAATCCTAATGCAATTCTTCGAGAACCTCGGCTCGTCGGTCGAACAGCGCTGGAGAGATCAAAATTATGATGATGAGGTCTTTCCAGCGATCGCATTAGAAGCGCTGTCTGAAGCCAATCCAAACAAGCACGTCGATCCCTGGGATATCATTCGCTGGCTCAACAAGACTCCACAGTTGCCCGAGCAGCGCGATATCGATGGTAACTTCGGTAATCCTCCCATCACGTTATACAACGGCCCGAGGTTTTACATCGACGTCTATTACTGGCTGGATGGAACGACCAGCATACACCAACACTCGTTTTGCGGCGCGTTTCAGGTTCTCCTCGGTTCCAGCCTCTTGAGTCAATACACCTTCGAAGAGAATCGAAGAATCGATGATCACCTAAAGACGGGCCGCATCGTCTTGAACAACGTCGAGTTATTGGAAGCGGGAGATGTTCGCGAAATACTGCCGGGAAGACAATACATACACTCTTTGTTCCATCTTGATCGCCCCTCGGCAAGCATCATTATCAGGACACAGCAAACCCTCAGCGGATTTCCGCAATACAATTACGTCAAGCCCTACTTCGCGATGGACCCGTTCTTCAAATCAGTCGCTACTACAAAGCGAGTCCGCGGCGCCTCGCTTCTTCTGAGCATGAATCATCCTGATGCCGATGAGATGATCGGCGAGCTGCTCTCCTCGTCCGACTTTCAAACGGCTTTTCCTGTGATTGAACTCCTCTATGATCGGCTTGCAAATAATCCGATCGAGAAGGCGTTTGGCGTATCAATTGGAGAGGAGCGATTCGAAGCGCTTCTCGGAATTGCCCGCCACCGCCACGGGGAACTTGTTGACCTGATCCTTCCGGTTATTGACGAAGTCCGCAGACAAAACTACATCATCTATCGGCGCGGACAGGTCACCGGCAACGATCATCGATTCTTCCTTGCGTTGTTGCTCAATGTGCCTGAGAGATCAAAGGTTCTCGATCTTGTGAGGCAGCGGTTTCCGGAAAAGGATCCGGTCGATACCATCACTGAATGGGTGGAAGAGCTGGCGAGCATGCGAGCCGCTGGTTCCCACGAGTCGAATGTCCTGGGCATTGAGAATATCGATGAGGACTACCTGTTTGTATTTCAGTGCCTGCTCCAGGGCTTGACTCTCGATCAAACAAAGAACGAGTTCGCCCAGGAGCTTTCGGCGGAGGACGCTCAAAACCTCGAAGGCAAAATAGAGAAACTCTACAGCGACGTCCGCAATTCGATGCTGTTCAAGTCGATCTTCCTCGACGCGGCACTCCCAGCGACTGCTCAGAGCTCTCTGGCAATCTGAGGCCATCAGTATCTTCCTGGCGAGCGATTACCTCTGACGTGAATCCACAACCATTTGATCCGATCAATACGCGCGAGCTCCTCAATTGACTCTTTCGAATAAGACGAAACCCATCCTTCCTCTGCTGGCCCTGGCAGTCTCGGCGTTCCTTTATGGTCTTCACTTTTTTGTGGGCGGCGGATACGAGAGGCTGCTCTCTGATAGCGAGGCGTATCTCTACATCGCGCAAGGCGGACACATCGGAGCTCCGTACAATGTGCGTTTCTTCGGGCCATTTACCGCATCTTTGATCGCGAGGGTCTCCGGCATATCGGTCCTAGGGGCATTCCATATTCTGACGCCTTTGGTGCTGATTGCATCGTTGATATTGCTGGAACGTTCGGTCAAGCGGCGAGGAGGGTCCGTTGAGTTTCAAGCCGCGGTTCTGCTGGCATTGGGATGCGCGCTCGCGGCTACGTTTGGCTACATCCCGGTGATGGTTGATCCGTTGCTGCTGGTTCTCACGTGCCTGACCCTTGTGGCGCTCGAGAGTGACTACCTCATTGCCGCAATCGCCTGCGCGATTCTAGCCGCGCTGACTAAAGAATACGGGCTCTTCCTCGCGTTCATCGTTTTTCTGGTTGCCTATCGAAATGGCCGGCGCAAGCTTGCGTTGATTGGAATCCTGTTACCCGCGGGGTTGATGTTAGCCGTTATGATGCTGAACCGATCAGGTTCCACGAGCTTCAGCGTAGCGGATTGGCCGAGATTTGTTTCAGCGATGTTCGGCTACCATCCTTCGCTGGTTCGTTTTCGCGGATGGGCCAACTATCTCAAGATTCAATATATGTGGTCGTGGTCGGTGCTTTGGCCGATTATGGTGATTGCCGCCGCGGGGGTAGTTTCAAGCCTTCGGGACCGCATCAAGATGACCGCATCGCAAATTGGATTCGCGGTGATGCTGCTGGCGATGCCGTTGCTGCTTCTTGGTGACTGGGGACGTTCTGTGCTGATCGCCGTTCCGTTTGCCGTGATCGCCGCGGCTTCTCATCCGTTGGCCAGGGATCGTTACTTCATTTTTCTTCTCGCACTCGGCGGGCTATCCACGGCTCTTGCGCGTCCGTTTCACAGCACACCGCCCCCGCCCCGCGTGCTCACCGTTGCGATGACGGCGATCAGCGTCGCCGCTTCTTTGTTGATCGCCAACAGAATACTGAGATTCTCCGCGTCAAAAACCAAATCTCAGCTCGATCCGGCGATGGACATGCACTCGCACGAGGCCGCACTCCCCTGATCGATTCGAGCCCACTCTTTGACAGCAAAGCACATCCGCTCCCCTCGTTTATCGGGAATCTCGCGAGCGGTGCTTGTTCTGTATTTCTCTTCACTCGTTCTGTTGCCGTGGACGTGGTTTCCCCCGTTTCCCTGGCTTCACGAGCACGCTCAGTGGAGCGATGCAGTATTTGGCGTGACGGCCCTGGCATGGGTGATTGAATGTTGGCAACTCGGTAATTGGCCTCGGTTAAGGCCCGTTCACATCGCGCTCGCGCTCTACTTCTTATTCGCCTGCCTTTCTCTTTTCTTCGCGTCGCCACATCCGGTAAGCGGGCTCCCCAAGCTCGTGGGTATTGGCGAACTTTGCACGCTCGCATTCATTACATCCGATCTTGCATCGCGGCCCGGCGTTTCGCCGGGCATCGCGCGAGCGATTGCGATAACGTCGCTCATAACCGGCGCGGCCGCTGTCGCGGGTCTGCTTCTCTTCTATGGGGGCGTCAGGTTGCCGTTGATCGGCATCTACGGTGAGCTCGAGCCTTCGCAGTGGTACGCGCGCGTTCAAGCAGGCACACACAATCCGAATTTACTAGCGAGCTTTTGTATCTTTGCTGCTGCGATCATTGCGCGGCGTGACTCCGGAATGCCTGTCGCGCTACGGCGACTCGCTCTCGGCGCGTTGTGGGTCACTGTCGTTCTTACTTTCTCGCGCGGCATTCTGGGCTTTATTGTTGCGGCGATGATACGAAACGCACACACTCCGAAGAAAAAAAAGATTGCTGGCGCCGTGGGAATCTCTTGTGCGGTGATAATGCTCTCGGCAACTCTGTGGAATCCAGTGCTTGATCCTTCTCACCCGTTTGCGGCTCACCTCCAAACCGCTCCCTCGACTCGGTTACAAGCGGCAACTTCGTCCCTGCAAACGCTAAGCGCGCACCCGCTCTTTGGAAGCGGCCTGGGTACAAACCCGGGGACCGCGCGAGGCTTGGCGTTTGACGCCCACTTGACCGCCCTCAATGTTGCGTCGACACTCGGGCTTCCTGCCTTAGTTGCCTTGTTGTTTCTGATTGCCTCGCTGTGGCTAAGGCGGGGACGTCCAACTGATCTTGCGATCTGGGGCGGCCTTGCCGGGCTCGCGCTTGACGGTCTTGCGCAGGACATTGAGGACTTTCGGCACACATGGGTAATAATGGGCCTCTCAGATGCGAACGCGACTGAGGCCACACCGATTCCGCGGAACGACTCCTCTCTCTAGACCAACCCTGATGCGTTGAAGGCTAATCCGGATGCGCATACTTGAATTCCATAACCACGAGTGCTCTTGTTTGCACTTCGAGTTTTCCCGGCCTCGCTAGGGAGTCGCCGGGTCCGTAACAATCGAATATCCCAAGTCAGACGTCATCTCTCAAGACCGGGTGCGCCCCAGGTTGATGGTTGAATATTTCAGCGAAGCGTTTCTCCTAACTCCTGCCCTAAGAAGCAAAAGGGCTAGCTATATTAAGACAAGAGAACTTTCTGAATTATCTCAGACCGGTCTTACGTCGTATGCACTGAGGGAACGGCTCGGATAGAGAATTGAACCTTCAGCGTTTCAGGAAGATCCGTATGCAGGTCAGCTCAAGGTGGGGCCGCCCTCGGGAACGCCATAGGGCTCTCGTCTTAAGGCCTGGTCAAGCTTGGTTCAAGGTTAGTCAAGTTTGGGTGTTTATGTTGCGCCGGCGGAATTGTTGAGGACCCGGCTAAAGCTTGGTCACATCGCTGACGCAAGGTAGACGAGGGTTGGGAAGCTGGGATGCCGAAACCGATCAAGAAGAAGATTCGAATCCAGATCGTGGATCGCGATCCAATGGCGCGGCTGGGGGTTCGTACGCTGATTGGTAAGCGTCCGAAGATGGAGGTAGTCGGCGAAGCGGGCAACGGGCCCGAAGCTCTTGAGGCTGCGGCTCGCGAGCGACCTAACATCATTCTCCTCGACCTTGCCTTGTCGGAGGAGAGCGGGCTCGATTTTTTGGGTGACTTACTCGTTGCCGCGGCCGAAGCCCGCATCGTGATATTGACTGGGGTGCGTGATCGGGAGGCACATCAGCGCGCGGTTCAGTTGGGGGCCATGGGTCTGGTCTTCAAGGATAAGGCGGAAGAAGTCCTGACAAAGGCCATCGAAAAGGTTCACAACGGGGAGGTGTGGCTCGATCGATCTCTGATGGCAAGTGTGTTATCGGAGAGATCTCGCGAAGAGCGGCCTCAAACCCAGGACCTGAATGCATCCCGGATCCGATCGTTGACCGCCCGCGAGCTGCAGGTCGTGGAACTCGTGTGTCAGGGGCTCAAGAACAGACAGATCGCTGATAAGCTGTTCATCAGCGACGCTACGGTTAGGAATCATCTAACGTCAATCCTCAGCAAGCTCGGCCTTTCAAACCGTTTCGAACTCGCCCTGTATGCCTATCGCCAACACCTTGCGACCCCACCGCGCTAACCCGATCCGATTGCAAACCCTTTCATTCCTGGAGTCAATAATACAAAACCGGGCAGGACTACGTTCCTACCTAAAACGTGACTTTACTCTGATGCGCCTGATTGTCGGTTTCTGTATTATGTACGAGTCTTTTCAGGGTTTTTTTAATACCTCGGGAAGTTCATCATATTAAGAAACGTTGGCCCAGCCCTCCGGCCAAGCCGGCCATCCGGAGCCTGCGATCGATGATTGACACGCTAAGCCGACAGACGAAGCACCCTACTCGTCCGTTGAGGCGGACCGGCGGCAGAGACCTCGAATTCACGAGAAGTCTCCCGTCAAGGTGTGGGGAAACGATTTGGACGGGGCCGATTCCAGATTGATACAGTGCTCGACAACATCGGCTCAAAGGGTTTCTACATGCGGCTGGCGCGGGGAGTCGAGCCTGGAGCGAATGAGGGGTTAAGAGCTTTCGCGGAGGATTGATGTCAGTTTCTCACCTGGTCTTTGACAGATAAGCACGGCGCTGGTTTTTGCGATTGTGAACCCTTTGCGATTCTGGAGAAAGAGTTGTTCAATGCATTTCAGATAAGAGAAATCATTTGCATTATAGCCGGCGTACTTTGCGTCATAGTAGATAGGAGCAGCAAGCTTGGGGAATAACAATGGCGGTTCTGGAAGAGAATACCCTGAAAGGGTCATTGACTATTTGCAGCAGTTAACATAGGATTGCGGAACCTTGCGCCTTGATCTCCGGGTGGTCCGGCTCAGTGGACCCGAAGAAGGAGAGGGTGGTAATAGACGGAACAACAGGAGAGGCTCTCAAAGGCGATTCCAAATCCACTTCCTTGAGATTCGCATAAGTTCATGATTAAGAGTTTCGAAAAAAGGCCCCAAACCACATCGCCGGTTTGATCAGGGATAAGTAATAACCTCACTGGGGCTGGGTCCTACAGCCTTATTAGCCAAATCGCTGGACTGAACCGGCGAGCAGGAGAAACAAATGAGAAACAGGAATGCCTCTAGAGTTCTTTTAACATTCGTTCTGGCAATAGCAATGGCCCTGCCGTTCCTCACATCAAATCGCCGGGTTGCTGCGGCCAACACCCCTCTCACAGGGGCTATCTTTACTACAGATCGCAACGGCAACCCAGTCAACGCCAACATTTACGACGACTGTTGCGACGTCTGTCTCAACGGAGGGCCAACAAACTGTACCTCTGGAAGCGGTCTTCCGGACGGTGACTATTACTTCCAGGTCACCGACCCATCGGGAGCAAATCTCCTCTCTAGTGATGGTGTTGAATCACGGCGGTTTACTGTGGTAAATGGGTTCATGACCGCCTATGTTGGTACTCCCGGTGAACCGGGGAGTTGCAATCACGAAGTCGGGATTAGCCCTTGTGCGGCAACAGTCCCTACAAGTAACGCCATCTGCATAGAACTCATGCCTTTTGCTGCGACCCCAAATCCTGGCAATGAGTATAAGGTATGGATCACTCCGGTTTTGGAATACGATCCTACTGAAGGTGCCGCAAATTTCGGATTCTCCGGCCGGGTCAAGACCGACAACTTCAAATGCAGGCACTCGACTGAAACCCGGCAATCGGCAATCGGCGGTGTGAAATTCACCGACCTAAACGGTAATTGCATATTCGATGCCGGCGAGCCGACCATCGAGGGCGTCGAAATAGATATAACCCTTGCCGATAACACCGTTGTTAAGACTTTTACCGATGAGAAGGGTGTGTGGGCATTGGTTTTTGATGAGGGCACAACGTTTACGGCCTGTGAAGTAGTGCCCGCAGGCTATAGACAGCAATGCCCGACAGAAGGGCAAACGGCTAACGACTCTGCCGTAGATCCAGTTGGCGGAAACCTAGCCGCCACTGCGGACAAAGACAAGTGCTGGGTAGGAACCGTAACAGGGGCGGATACAGCATCGCTGAACTTCGCGAACGTACTCTGCAAGCCCAGCATCATTTGCCCGGCGGATGTCCCAGCCTGTACTGACAAGGATGTCTGCTCAGCCGTGGTGAGCTATACGACTCCGACGGCGACCGATGACTGCGGCGGGTCTCCTGGAGTTGTGTGCTCTCCGCCATCTGGTTCAGTGTTTGAAAAAGGATCAACTACGGTCACCTGCACGGCGACGCATTCCAACGGTCAAACTGCACAGTGCACATTCAAAGTAATCGTCAGTGATTGTCAGAGTCCGACCATCCATTGCCCGGATGACAAGAAAGTTTGCAACGATCCCGGGAAGTGCTCGGCGGTCGTTACCTTCACTGCCTCGGCAAACGACAACTGCGATGGCACGCTGACGCCCACTTGCGATCCTGCTTCGGGCTCCACTTTCGCGATCGGCACAACGCCTGTAACGTGCACGGTACAGGACGCAGCCGGCAATCCTGCCCGATGCAGTTTCAATGTGACGGTCGACAATTGTACGACGGGTTCAATCAGTGGCAAGAAGTTCTACGACGCGAACAAGAATGGACTTGACGATGATGGCCAGGTCGTTGTCGGTTGGAAGGTCGTTCTGAGCGGCTCAGCAAGCGATACGAAGTACACCGATGGAAGCGGCAACTACAGCTTTGGACCGTTGGGACCTGGAACCTACACGGTCACAGAAGTGGCGCCAAACAACTCCTGGACCGCCACAACCGGAACTTCGTGCACATTCACGATTAGCTGCGAGAACACCTCGAATGACTTCCGTTGCGTCTTTGGAAACTACTGCACCGCAACACCGGGTGGTCTTACGATTGGATTCTGGAGCAACAAGAATGGACAGAAGCTAATCACTGCGGTAGATCTTCAACACCTGAGAGACGATTTCTGCCTGAAGAATGCCAACGGCTCGGAGTTCGATCCGACTACGGCTGCCCTGGTGAATTCTTTCCTGCTATCAGCCAATGCATCAAACATGGCCAATATGCTGAGCGCACAGTTGATAGCCACCTACCTCAATGTGATCCACGGCTTCACAAACGGGGGAGTCTTCGTTGACGGTACCAACACTGTGAGTCAGGAGATCACGTATGCGAACTCGTTACTGTGCGGCAGTGCACCATGCATCGGCTACGCAGGCATTTCGGTAGCGGCGGGGCCCTGCAGGACGGAACAGGAGCGAGTTAAGAACATCCTCGACAAGATAAACAACGGTGGCAGCTTCAGCCAGCCGGCGCCGTGCTCATTTACAACTCCGTACTAACCAGCGCGGAGCACAATCAACAAGGGCGGGGGCAACTGTCTCCGCCCTTTTTTATTGCTGATTGCTCGGTCAGTCCCTGTTCATTTGTAGACCGTAACGGTGTTGGACGAGCCAATGTTGCCGGCTGCGTCATACGCCTTGCACTGAACAGTGTGCGCGCCCGAAGCAGCCTTTCTGGTATTCCACTTGTTGGTGAACGGCGAAGAAGTAGACGTGGAAATCAATGCGCCGTCTACGTACAAATTCACCTTTGCCACGCCGACATTGTCTGTTGCGCCCACCAATACATAGACCGCGCCGCTTACATTTCCTCCGGTCGGAGAAGTGATGCTTATCGCTGGCGGTGTTATGTCTAATACTGAATTGCTTACGTTAACCGATGCCGTGCTGATTGCGTTGTTGCCTGCGGCATCGCTCGCCATGGCGGTAAGAGTATGTGTGCCGTTTGGAACAGTCCTAGTATCCCAAGGAAGACTGTATGGCGCAGAGAAGTCATTCCCGAGCGATACTCCATCAACACTGAGGGTGACGCCTGTGACCCAAACATTGTCTGTTGCTGAGATCTGAACTGTAACGAGGCCAGATAAGGTTGATCCAGCAGATGGGTAGGTGATGCCCACGGATGGCGGTGTTGTGTCGGGCGGCGGCACTGTACTATTGGCAGCAAAACTCACGGCGGCTGCCGCGTTGACTCGACCCCACCCGTAAGTTGAATCCCATCCTCCTGGACCGAGGTCATCCGCCGATTGTTTTAGAATATCCTGAATCTGAGGAGCAGTTAATCCCGGATTTACCGAAATAACTAAGGCCGCAACGCCGGCGACAATTGGAGCGGAAAAAGACGTGCCGGTCATACCAGAGTATCGTGCTCCCGCGATGGTTGTGTAGACATAATACGGAGCACACAGGTCGATGTTGTTGCCAGTGTTAGACGAAGCCCAGATCAAATCACTTCCGGTAATGCCACTAACCGTCAACACGTAAGGATTGTCTGGCGAAGAATCAAAGGTGCTGTAGTTCCCGGCAGAAATCGTCACAACACCACCCCGCGACTGGAAGTACTTCGCCGCCGATGTGACACTTGAACTGCCGGTCATTATATAACTTATGTTTGCAACCCTTGCTCCATGATCCGCGGCCCAGGTAAGGCCGTTGGCAGCAGCAGAATAAGTGGCGTTGCCGTTGAGATCAGAGATCCGAATCGGCATCACCCGACAACCCCACGCTACGGATGCGACGCCAACCCCATTGTTGCTGATCGCGCCCACGGTGCCGGCTACAGCCGTGCCGTGCCCGTGAACGTCACTTGAATCAGAATTGTTATCATAGACGTTCCACCCGGGTACCAGGTTGGCTGCGAGGTCAGGATGGCTACTATCCACGCCCGTGTCGAGAATCGCGATCGTTATACTGCTGCTTCCCGTTGTTGATAACCATGCATCAGAACATGAGATCTTCGAAAGGTGCCATTCGTTCAGGTACCACGGATCGTTCGGTGTCACGCCCGCTGGCGGAACAATGCGATCGAGTTCTGCAAACTCGACTTCTGGACGCGACTGAAATGCTTGTAGGAAAGCTTCCTCATCCGCACCCGCGGGGAGTTCAACTATATGAACGCCTGTCTCCCCGATCTCACCACGGTCGCTCGCTCCTTCCTCCGCAATTACGTCGGGTTGCTGTAAGGCCATTAGGTTTGGGCGAAACTGAACCAGGATTCTTCCGTGAACAAAAAGTCCGTCCCCTTGATGCTTCTTCTTTGGGCTATACGCCAGCGACGTGCCAGCACGAGAAACTACAAATACAACTAACATTAGTAAGATCAGGCAACCGGTGATTATCACTCTCAAATGCTTGTTCATGTCGATTCCCTTATCTGGGGCGGTTCGAGTGTGGGGGCTTGGGAGGCAGGAGAATCAGAGTTCTTCAATCGGCGGCGCGTTGCTGATTTTACTCGTCTTCCTAAAAGGATCTTGGCAAGCGTCATTCCGCTAACAATGCGGTCCGTTTGAACCGTCCGTAGCGTTGATTTGTGTTACCCATGAGGGCGATGTTTTGTACCTTGAGGGAGGCACGAATGAATGACGAAGCCAGCACGATTAGATTGCGATAACTGTAGAACCTTGACACGATTGTCACTTATTTCATCGGCCTGAGTCGTCAATCGCTTAGCAAAGTAGCTTGAACGTTGCTATGATCCCGGCAATGCAGCAATGTGAGGTTACGACGGTGAACGACTTTGGCTAGGTTCATCCGTCGCTCAGGAATCAGGTCGTTGAAGGGCAAGCGCACCTGAGGTTATGAATGATGTGATCTGGGCGATCGGCATCCCGCGATCAAAACACGCTCTCGGTCTTTACTCTGTCGTTTCTTCCTAGCCCTGGTTCTCTTAACCTCCCGCAATAGGTTCCTTACTTCGTTCCATATGATACGAGGGCAGAAGAAAAGATATCCAATTGCGATAGTTACCCTAATTAAGAACTCCTTGTATTCATCTATCCGAGCAGAGAGTTCTTGCAACTTAGACTTCGGTGCGTCAATCGAAGACGGGGGTCCGATGAAGACGAGTGTATGGCAGATACTCGTTCGCGAGACTGAAGGACCGCACGAAGTCCCTTTTCCCTTAGATGGATCAGGTACGGCACCAATTTCACCATCGTCGTTCGTCGCCTCCATATTCACCTTGACGGTCCGTATCAACAGAGGCTCAGAGCAGAACTGGACAAGCACTCGCCCCAGAACGAATGGCCTACTCGCTTGAGGCTCTCTTTTTCGACCATGGGAATGCGAAGCGCTAGAACGTCCGACCGCGAATCCCACTAACAGAAATGCCAATAGACAAATGGCGATTGTTTCTCTTCGATGCTTCTTCATGTCTATCCTTACTTTAGGGCTTAATAACTTGGGGGCGGACGGTGAGGCTTGGGATGAGCTACCCCACAACCATGATGTAGCTCAATGCTGAAACTTGGGGAGTGGCGGAGTCTGAGAAACTAGTCGCTTGAGACTTGACCGCACTTTGATCCCCTCGCCCCAATTATGGCAAGTGTCATTCCGCTAGGAGAACTCATTCCTGAAGACATCGGTAGGCAAAATGTATCTCCAGAGAGGCGATGTCTTAATGGGACGGTGAGAAGGAATGACTTAGGCAGGAAAACCTGGAGAACGAAAGCGGGGAGCGACGGCACGATTGTTACTTAACTCAACAGCGTGAATCCTCAATCTATAAACTTAGACGCGATAAACATTCCTGTGCTCGCGGGAACAGCCCGTGGCGTAGCGACGGTGGATCACAGCTTTGGCTGAGCCGTCCGTCGCCACGTCACTGGTCGTAGATTTGGCCGTCAGCGGCAAAAAATTTTTGCCGCGTATTACCAGTAAGGGGCCGGAAGAAACCGGCGAAGTTCCAGTCTCTTTATGGGGTACTATTCAGACAATCCTTCGTCGGAGGATTCGTCTGGGATCGCGCGAGTTCGCTTCGAAACTGTCCGAAGTGACTGCGAACCTCTCCCATATTCACGTTGGCGTCTTTCGTGATCTGGCCAATCGAATCGCCCGCGATCAGTTTCGCTATTATCTCGTCGAGCGGTTTATCGATACGATCCGCAAGCAGCACTCCGGCAACAAACTGCCCAAAAGAAAAATCAGTAAGCGAATCAAACTTGGCCTTCAATTCCAGCGCGCTCCCGACTCCGGTCGTGTGGGCAGCCAAAATGCAAAAGACCACTTTGCGGCCAAGTTGGTCCGCGGTCTCGTCGGCTTTGTTCGCCAGCTTGTTCGCTTCCTTATTGAGCTGTTTCATCTCCTGCTTAGCGGCCTTTTTGTCGCTTTGACCCTGTGCAAAAGTGGTGCTCGATGCAAACGCCAGCAGTGCCGCGTTGATGATTAGTGCCAGGGCCAGCTTCAATCCAATACTCTTCATCTCATCCTCCTACACATTTTGAAATCGCTTTCGAATCGAACACACTCGATGCGCGCTCGATCTTCGTTATTGCCTTGTCTGTGTCCGGGTTTGGATCTCAACCCATAACGCTTTGTGCTCCTGAGACAAGTAGCTGGTTGGTGAGGATGCTATCGCGAGGCAAGTTGAGTCTAGGATGGCGGGCGCCGTTCGTCAATACAATTGAGAGGCGAGGCGACTCTGGAACTGAGGGCATCGAGCGGATGCTTGAAAGCACCTCGCCAGGGCCTTTGCACTTGATCGATTCTTTCGGATACGGCAGTATTCGTCCTACGCCTTATACTTGAAAGGGGATACATTGAAGAAAGCAAAAGGTGACGATCAGAGGGCCCTTGCCCGAACGACGGAGTTGATAGTCAAGGAGTTGCCGGACGAGGTCTTAATATATGACCTCAAGAGCAATAACGCTCACTGCCTAAACGAGACTGCGGCGTTTGTTTGGAACCACTGCGATGGTCAGACAACGGCGAACGAGATAGCGAAGCTAATGGAGAGGAAGTGGCGCACTCCTGTCCGAGAAGAAGTGATCTGGTTTACCTTGAACAAACTCAGCAGGGCTGACCTGATGCAGGAACAAATCACTTTGCCGGACGCGCAGATTGGCATGTCGCGGAGAAGTGCCGTACGTCGGCTCGCAATCGGCAGTTTGGTCACCGTCCCGGTAGTGATGTCCGTGGTGGCTCCAACTGCCATGGCAGGCGCTTCAATACCGTCACAGTGCCAAACGTGTATAAAGAAGAGCAACGGCGTTCAAGATTGCCCCTCTGTGTGTAACAGTATTCTTGGCACCTGCTCTGGTAATGCCGGGTGTGGCGCGGCTCAAGCCAAGCCCGGCTGTATCACCTGTGTAGCTTGTTTCAGCCTTACGGACACGACTATTAGTTGGGTGGCGCCGGGCGCAAATGCTTGTTGAACCGGCCGCTTCGGACTTCGCAATACTATCCAGATTAATCTTCTCGATCCGCCGTTAGGTAGGCAAGAAGAGTCACCAACAAGGAGACTCGCGTGTTTGAGATATTGGTGGAGCTGAGGGGATTCGAACCCCTGGCCTCGTGAATGCGAGCCACGCGCTCTGCCAACTGAGCTACAGCCCCATACTGATTTGCGTTGAAATGGTACGAGATCGACTTTCTTGATGTCAAGGAAACGCATTGACTCACGAAAAATCTTGATGAAAACGATTCGTTGCCTCACGAAAGAAATCTTGACGAAAAGATACGACTTCCTGAGATACGAACAGTCTCAGGGAGGTCAAGATGGGGCTGACGATGGGGGAACGACAATCACTGGTTCGAGTGAACGCTCGGAGATACCAGAGGGCGAGCAAGAAGGAAAAGAGAAAGATTCTCGACGAGTTCGTGGAATCGACGGGTTATCACCGCACATATGCAAGTTATTTGCTGACCGGACACGGAAGGCGAGTAGCGGTGCCAGGGAACCCGATGATCGTCGGAGATATTCGGAAGCGGGTTCGGAAGAAGCGTGAGCCGGTATACGGTGCGGAGGTGGTGAAGGCACTGAAGCAGATCTGGATGATCATGGACATGATCTGTGGGAAGAGGCTAAAGACAGCATTGCCCGAAGTGGTGCCCAAGCTTGAAAGGTGGGGCGAGCTTAAGGTGGACAGCGATGTGCGAGAGAAGCTGGTGCGGATGAGCGCGTCGACGATCGATCGGCTATTGGCTGATGAGAGAAAGAGGATGGAGCTCAAGAGCAGGAGCGGAACAAAGCCGGGGACATTGCTCAAACATCAAGTGCCTATTCGGACATTCTCCGAGTGGGACGAATCCAATCCTGGGTTTATTGAAATAGACCTGGTTTCGCACGGTGGAGGTGATGAGCAGGGCGATTTCTGCCAGACTCTAAGCGCGACCGATGTTTGTAGTGGCTGGACTGAGACCGAGGCAGTTCAAAACAAGGCTCAAGTGTGGGTATTTGAAGGCTTAACCAGGGTACGATCTCGATTGCCTTTCGCAATGCTGGGGATCGATTCTGATAACGGCAGCGAGTTCATCAACAAGCATCTTGTTGCATATTGTGATCGGGAAGGGATTAGCTTCACCCGGTCGCGGCCGTACCGAAAAAACGATAACTGCTTCGTTGAACAAAAGAACTACACGGTGGTGAGGAAGACAGTCGGCTACATGCGACACGACTCGAGCAAGGAACTTGAGATCTTGAATCGGCTCTATTCCTACCTGCGTCTGTATAACAACTACTTCTTGCCTTCGATGAAGCTTAGTCAGAAGACCAGGATTGGGAGTAAAGTGGTGAAACGCTACGACGAGCCAAAGTCTCCTTATCAACGGCTGCTTGAATCATCGTCGATAGATCGTAGAGTAAAGCAACGCCTGAGAGTTGAATACAACACCTTGAATCCTGCTCAACTCAAGAGGGAGATCATGTGTCTGCAGCAGTTATTATAGGGGAAACGCGATCCCGCCGTCATTTAGATCCCTCCACACCCACGTCCCATCCGCGCCGGATTCTTCCTCGGTTACGCATGACACGCGGAACGCGCACAACCTGAAAACGATCAACAGACACTGGAAACGATCAACGGTTGTTCTGCCATTTCTTTTTTGCTATGTTGAAAAGTTGTGACCACATCAACATTCTAAACAATGGGACAGTCGAGCTAACTTTCGCCGCGTGCGAAGACTTGCGCGATTGCAGACATCGAAAAACGGGAGAGGGGAACGAAAGAATGAGTGCGGAACAAGTGGGCCAGATTGATTATAAACCGTTGGCTGATGCGCCGGGAACCGTAGAGATTGAAAAGCAGCTTGAGTGGTACAAACTAATCCATCTTGGAAGACTCCTCGATGACAAAGCGCGAAACTACCTGAGACAAGCGAAGGGTTGGTCCTATCATGCTTCGCATGCGGGCCACGATGGAATTCAGATCGCGGTCGGGCTCGCCTTCAGGCCAAACAAAGATTTCATGTTTCCTTATTATCGCGACATGCTCACGTGTCTTGCCGCAGGCATCACTCCATACGAAATCATCCTGAACGGTTTATCGAAGGGCGCCGACGTGGCCTCCGGTGGCCGTCACATGAGCAATCACTTCGCGAAGATCCCGATCGGAATATGGAATGTTTCGTCGGCGACCGGCAATCACGCACAGCACGCCGCCGGTCTTGCGCGCGCGGTCAAGTATTACGATGCGGACTCCATAGTCTTTTGCAGTCAGGGCGAGTCCTCGTGTTCAGAAGGGTATGTGTTCGAGGCGCTGAACGGCGCGAGCCGCGAGCGGTTGCCCGTGATCTTCGTCATTCAAAACAACGGCTACGGCATATCGGTTCCCGTGGCCGAGCAAACCGCGAATCCCATCGTGTCCGAAAATTATCGCGGGCTTCGAGGCCTGACCATCATCAACTGCGACGGCACAAATCCATTCGATTCGGTGAAGGCAATCCATCGCGCAACCGAAGCCGTCCACGCCGGCGAGGGCCCGGTGCTGGTACATGCCTTCTGCGAACGGATACATGCGCATTCCAACTCCGATCGCCACGAACTCTATCGAAGCGAAGAAGAGTTGATCGAGGTCCGCACATACGATCCTTACGAGCGGCTGCGGCTTCACCTTCTGAATGTCGAGGACGTTGAAGAGGTTACTCTTCTTGCGATTGAGGAGGAGAACAAAGTCCTGGTGACCGAAGCCGCGGAAAAGGCGGAGGCCTCTCCAGATCCCGATCCAAAGACCGCTACTTTGTTTGTACTCCCGGAAGAAACCGCGGTCACGGATGAAGCGCAGATTCCGGCCGAAGGTGGCGCGCCGATCACGCTTCGCGAAGCTATCAACGAAACACTGAAGACTGAATTCCGCCGAAATCCAAATACGTTCCTGTGGGGGCAGGACGTCGCTTCGAAAGACAAAGGCGGTGTCTTTAATCTTACCAAGGGTATGCAGAAGGAGTTCGGTCCGAGCCGAGTCTTCAACGCGCCGATCGCCGAGGACTACATCGTAGGAACCGCAAACGGATTCTCGCGGTTTCGTGAAGATATCTGGGTCGTGATCGAGGCGGCTCAGTTTGCCGACTATTTGTGGCCCGCGATGGAACAGGTGGTCGACACTTCGCACGATTACTATCGATCGAATGGCCAGTTTGTGCCGAACATCGTCGCGCGCCTGGCGTCGGGTGGCTACATTGCCGGAGGGCTTTATCACTCTCAGAATCTTGAAGCTATGTTTACTGCGCTGCCTGGTCTACGCGTGGTGATTCCAGCCTTTGCGGATGACGCGGTTGGTTTGTTGCGTCACGCGATGCACACACGAGGTATGACGTTCTTCCTTGAGCCGAAGTATTTGTACAACCAAATGTTCGCGAAGGCGCGAAACCCGGGTGAGGATTACGAAATTCCTTTTGGGAAAGCTCGAATCCGCCGCGAGGGCAGCGACATGACCATCGTAACTTACGGAACTCCGGTCCACTGGTGCCTGCGCGCGGCAACACAACTAAAAGATCAACACGGAATAGAAGCGGAAGTGATAGACCTGAGAACGTTGCTGCCGCTCGACAGCGAAGCGATTTTCAACTCGGTGCGCAAGACCTCGAAGGCGCTCGTCGTTCATGAGGACCGGATGTTTTCAGGCTTCGGAGGCGAGATTGCCGCCCAGATCACCGAGAAGTGTTTTGATTCACTTGACGGCCCGGTGTTGCGTGTGGGATCTGCGTTTTCACCAGTCCCATTTTCCAAGGTGCTTGAACGCGAAGTACTGCCGAACGTTGAAGGCATTGTTGCGCGAGCCATCGAACTTGCGGAATACTGAGGTCGCTTCGCGATCCGCTTAACGCTTCGGCGCCCGCGCTTTCGCGTTGGCTAACCTGCATTCTTTGTCTGTATAATCAAAGTCGACTCGGGTGGACGCAGGAACCACATACTAGATTGAGGTTTTAGTTTGGTGAAGAAAGTCCTGGTCCTTCCGCTTATTGTCCTGTTGCTTCCCGTCAGTGTCATCGAGAAGCACACTTCGTACATTGCAATTGCTCCGGCCGCAAGCGAGCGAGAAGCTGTAGCCTCTCAATCTCTCACCGAATTCAAAAGTGCAATCGAAGCGCGCGGCCAGAGTCTCGCCGACCAGGGCGTGCTCATTGAAACACTGGATAACCCTCGTTCAGCCGCCGAACACAATGCTGACGTCACATTCAATCCCGCTTCCGTTATGAAGCTGGCTACGTCGTTCGTAGCGCTCTCGAAACTCGGACCCGATTATCGATATCGAACAAATTTTCGCGCGGGCGGCTCGATCGATTGGAACACGCACACGCTTGATGGTGATCTGATTGTTCAAGGCGGTTCCAACCCGGTCTTTTCATCTTTCGATGCTGACGAGGTTGCGCTGCAACTGTCGAAGCTTGGAATAACGCATGTTACCGGCGGCCTCAGAATAGCCGGCCCGTTTTATTATTTCGCCACTGGTTATCATTCGAATCTGTCGCCCGAGACTTCAGCGGGCAAATTGCGAACGGCGCTTCAGCGATCCGGAATAAAGATCGAAGGCGCAACCGTCTTTGGAGCCAACGAAGGACCGCTGTTGCTGTCGCACTATTCCGATCCGTTGGAATCGATTCTTCTTTTTCAGAATGCGCACAGCAGCAATGCGATAGCGGAAGTGGTGGGAGCTTCGATTGGCGGGCCGCGTGCGATTCAGGATTATCTGGTTGAGAAAGTGGGCCTGGGTGAAACCGATCTTTTTGTCGGGCGCGCCTCCGGATTGGACTTCAATCGGATTACTCCGAGGGCTACGCTGAGAGTGCTTCGCGCGTTGATACAACTGCTCGCCGATCATTCGTTGCGTCCGGAAGACGTGATGCCTGTAGCTGGTATTGATTCGGGCACGCTCCACGGAAGACTCGCGCGCGAGGATGTGCGCGGCGGAGTAGTGGCGAAAACCGGTACGCTGGTGTCTCTCGATAACGGAGTCAGCACGCTCGTGGGAATCGCGTACACCAAAACGAAAGGCCCGCTGTTGTTCGCGGTCTTTGATTCGGGCGGAAATGTAAATGCGTATCGACACCTTCAGGATCTATTCATCGAGCAAATGATTGCTGAGTCGGGTGGCGCCGTTGCGGTTTCGCGAAGTGAAGATGCACTGGCGGAGGTCGTACGGCATTCAATCGTTCAGGTGCTTTGGAAGCATGGCGATCAATCCGCAGAAACAGCTACGGAGTAGGCTCGATCGCGATCTTTCACCCCGATCCTTCCTAACTAATCTGATTCTGATTAGGGCAACTCTGCGCCGGCGATTCCGGTACTCCAAACTCCCGGAATCGACGTTCGACAATCCGGGCATCGTCCCTCCTTGATTCGGTTCTTCAAAACGCGAAAGCCGTAGCGCTCAATCAGAGTGGTCTTGCAGCTAGAGCAAAACGTGTTCTCGTATCGTCCAACGCGACCCGGCAGGTTTCCCGCATACACGTAATTCAAACCCGCTCCATAGCCGATCTCTGCCGCGCGAATCAAAGTTTCGACTGAAGTGTTGTCGGGGCCGGTCATCTTGTAGTCCTGGTGAAAAGCGGTGACGTGCCACGGAATATCAGGCGAGACATGGGCGATGAAATCCGCGGCCGCCTTGATCTCGTCATCGGAATCATTGAAGCCCGGAATGAGTAGCGTGACTATCTCGCTCCAGAATTCGCGCTCGTGCACCATCTTGATTGTGTCGAGCACGTTCGAGAGCAACCCGCCCAGCTTTCGATAGTGACGATCATCGAAGCCTTTCAGATCGATTTTGTAAAGATCCACCCAGGGTCTTATGTAGTCCAGCACTTCAGGCGTTGCGTTGCCGTTCGAGACGTATCCACATGTGAATCCCGCGGGCTTCGCTTGCTTAAAGATCTCGACCGCCCATTCGCTGGTTATCAACGGCTCGTTGTAACTCGAAACTACGAGGCGCGCGTTATGACGGCGCGCGATCTCGACTAGTTCGCGCGGCGTTACCTCCATCGGAGGTGAGACGGCTTTCGGGTCGCGTAGTGCTTGCGACGTGACCCAGTTCTGACAGTAGCTGCAGTGGTAGTCGCATCCGAGCATGCCGAATGTCAGAGCCAGGGAACCGGGATAGGCGTGGAAGAAGGGTTTCTTCTCAGTCGGGTCACATTGGATTGCGCCAACGTAACCATGCGGGACCATCAGTTTGCCGCCGTCGTTGTACCTCACCCGGCAGACGCCGTCGAGTCCGGGAAGAATCACGCATCGATGCCCGCACGCATAGCATCGAACTCGGTTGCCTTCCAGACTCTCGCCGAGTTCTCCCTCGATCGTGTGTGTCTTTAGAACGTTTTTAAGACTTTGTGCCGCCATTGAAACTGCACGCTCTTCTTTACAGCTACAGCAGATCTTACCATGTGACTCAGATGCCGCACACTTGCTCTTCACGAAAGATTAGTCAAGATGGTACATTCAATAGCTCATTGAGATGACTCGACTGCGGCTCCTACAATAATGAAACTCAGAATACTGCATCACGATCATTGCTTTGACGGCTTCGCGTCCGCTGCTGTTTTCTCGCGCTTTTTTGCCGAGAAAATAGTCCCGGGGGCGGATATTTCTTTCACCGGGCTCTCGCACAAGCCGAACCAGAAGCTCATAGAGGAAGAACTATTCGACGGCGATCAGAACGCTATCGTTGATTTCAAATACAGCCCTTCATCACGGCTTACGTGGTGGTTCGATCATCATCAGAGCGCGTTCCTGTCCGCCGACGATGAGAAGCACTATCGCACCGGCACATGGCCAACGAAGTTCTACGCACCGGACTACAAGTCCTGTACAAAGTTCATCGCCGATACGGTGGCGGAGAAGTATGGATTCGATCGAGGTCAACTGACTGAGTTGATTCATTGGGCGGACATCATTGACGGCGCGCAATACGAAGACGCGAAGACCGCCGTTGAACTGAAGGCGCCGGCTCTGAAACTCATGCTTGTAATCGAGGCGAGCCGCGATATTAGTCTTATGCCGAGGATTATCCACGGGATGCAGACTCGTGCGCTTGACGAAATAATCTCCGATCCGGCTGTCGATCGCGAATTCCGCCCATTGTATGAACGTCACGTGAAGATGATCGATTTGATCCGTGAATCCGCCGAGCCTGAACGCGGCGTTGTCTATTTCGATCTGAGCAATCACGACGCAGAAGGCTACAGCAAGTTCATACCGTATTATCTGTTTCCTGATTGCGTCTACACGGTCAGCGTGAGTCTTTCGCCGAGCCGGTCCAAAGTATCGGTGGGTTTCAATCCATGGAGCCCGCAGCCTCGCCGCCACAATCTCGCTTCGATCTGCGAACGATACAACGGCGGCGGGCACGCAGTCGTCGGTGCGATTTCAAACCGCCCGGATCAGATCGAGTTTGCGCGCGAAACGGCTCGCGCAATCGCCGAGGAACTCCGCGGGTGATCTTCCGCTTTCATGCTTTTCACTCTCAAGACAGAAACGGCGTCGTTGCCGCACTCTGAAGGAGCGCCTGCGTGAGCTGGCAAGACGAAGTTGACGAAATAAACCGCCGAGTCGAACTTGCTAAGCAAATGGGCGGGCCGGCCAACGTCGAGCGTCAGCACACAAGCGGCAAGCTCACCGTTCGCGAACGCATCGAGCGCCTCGTAGATCCCGGATCATTTCATGAGATTGGCGCGCTTGCCGGCAAGGCGACTTACGAGGATGGCGAACTCGCGGCGTTCATACCTTCAAACTACGTCATCGGCACGGCGCGAATCGAAGGCCGCCGTGTTGTCGTGGGCGGAGATGACTTCACTGTGCGCGGCGGAGCGGCTGATGCGCGAATCGGCGACAAAGCGGGCTACGGCGAACGGCTCGCGCGCGAGTTACGATTGCCGATCATTCGATTGGTCGATGGGACGGGAGGCGGCGGCAGCGTCAAGAGTCTCGAGACGATGGGGTACACCTACGTTCCGGCAAATCCGTCGTGGGACCTCGTCGTCGCGTTGATGTCCGAAGTACCCGTGATCGGCGCGTGTATGGGATCGGTTGCCGGCCTGGGCGCCGTCCGCGTTGTGCACTCGCATTTCTCGTTGATGGTGAAGGGAACAAGCCAGCTCTTCGTCGCGGGTCCTCCGGTGGTTGTGCGAGGTGTCGGCGAGAACGTCACCAAAGAAGAACTCGGAGGCGCGCACATCCATGCTCACGGAAGCGGCGCCGTTGACAACGAAGTCGCAAGCGAAGATGAAGCGTTCGCCGAGATTCGACGCTTCCTCTCTTATCTTCCATCGAATGTCTGGCAAGTTCCGCCCCGATCTGGAGATCCTGAAAATCGCGATGATCCTCTGCGCCGCGAAGAGGAGCTGCTCTCGATAATTCCTCGCGACCGGCGCCGCTCGTACCACATTCGGCGATTACTCGGCTTGGTCCTCGATCGCGATTCATTCTTCGAGATCGGACGTTACTATGGCCGCCCGCTGGTTGCGGGGCTTGCGCGTTTGAATGGCTACGCAGTTGGCGTGTTGGCTTGTGATCCGCAGCAAGGCGGCGGCGCGATGAATGCGCCGGGCTGCGAGAAGATGACTCGCTTCGTCGATTTCTGTGACACGTTTCATCTGCCCGTGGTCAACTTCGTCGATCAACCTGGATTCCTGATCGGCACCGCGGCTGAGCGTGCGGGCACGGCGCGTTATGGAGTGAGAGCGATGGCCGCGGTTTATCAAGCAACCGTGCCTTGGGTCTCGATCATTTTACGCCGCGTGTTTGGCGTAGCGGGCGCCGCGCACGGCAACGCGCAGGGATTGAACTTGCGTTACGCGTGGCCGTCGGGTGATTGGGGCTCGCTGCCGATTGAAGGCGGCGTGATGGCGGCGTATCGCCGTGATATCGAAGCCTCGCCCGATCCCGAAGCACGCCGCCGAGAGATCGAAGCAATGTTGAATGAGCTGCGCTCACCGTTTCGAACCGCCGAAGCCTTCGGCGTCGAAGAGATCATCGATCCTCGCGATACGCGGCCGTTGTTGTGTGAGTGGGTGGAAACGGCTTATGAGGTTCTGCCTTCGGAACTCGGACCGAAACGCCGCGGTTGCCGGCCCTAGTTGGTCATCGCAGTATGTAAAGTCTGTGCGGCGCCCAATACGGCTTAGGCTCTGACGACATCCTTCAGAGACTTCCACGATTCGTGCAGCAACTCGTCAATCCTGGCCCAGTCGGCTTCGGTCACACCGCCGGCCTCGGCCTTGGTGTCGCGAATCGTCATCGCTTCGGCTCTCAGTCTCGCGTGCTCGGCGAATCTCTCGGGCGGCAATTGATAAAGCTCGGATGAAAGATCGGCCAGGGCGCGCGCGAGATCACCGGGTGCGTGCTCCGCGCGTTGCCGATGAATAATCCACCACTCCAGCTCCAGCCGCGCGGCGCGGTCAACATCGAAGTGTATGTCGCTCACCTTATGTATCGATGCATAGAAACTGATGAGGTAAGGGAGAGCCTTTTCATATTCCGCTCGGTTGTGACCCCCCTTAAACACGAAAGCGGCTCTGGCAGCCTGATACGCAACCGCGTTCGATCTGATAAACGGAAGGTTGTATTGCGTTCGAAGAAGCTCGGTCATCTGATTGTAGAGTTTCACTTGTTGCTTTGAATAATACGATCGCCACATAGCGGTCTCAATCCGCGCCACTTCATCAGGATCGAAGCTGCGCATCCGAGACGTGCGCGGGATGAAAAGATCGTAGGCGGCATACCCGATCGCGGCGACGAGCAACACGACGAGGATCTTCTTGAGCGAAAGCCGGCGCCTGATTAGTTTTCGCGAATCGGCCTCGCTTGATGCAGCTTGCTGTGTCTTCGCTGTGGTCATGATATGAGACTTGCGATACGAGGCCGGAGGCGGTTTTGGTTTCAAGCACCCAAAAAATCCGCCAGTTCGCTCAGATTGCGAACCTCGTGAGTTGGCGATGGCCCGCCGGGATCTGGACGCTCGCCTTTGCGATTGACCCACACAGTGGGAATACGAAGAGCGGCACACGGAATGACATCGTGAAAATAACTCTGCGCGGCGTGTAGCAAACGCCTGGCCGAAAGGCGTGTGATCGCTTCATTGAAATGCGCGAGTCCCGGTTTATAAGACCTGACTTGTTGCGCCGTGACTATCAAATCGAATTGGACGGTGAATTGCCGCATTGTTCCCGCCAGCAGATCATCATCGACGTTCGAGAGAATCCCGAGTTGGAACTTGCCGGCCAGTCTCTCAAGCGCCGCGTTCGTGTCCGCGAACGGTTTCCACTCCGCCAAACTTTGAGCGAGAAAGCTCGCGCGTTCAGTCGATACGTTCCATCCAAGCCGCGACCCAACAAGCCGCGCCGTTTCCCTCAGCATTTCGCGATAAGACAGATATGCCCCCGACTCGACCTTTGGTTCTTCGGCGCTGTAAGCCGCGATGATTTGATCGCCTTCGAGCGTGAGCCCATCTTTTGCGGCTTCTGACTGGAAAGCGTTAATGATCCCGCCTTCCCAATCAATGAGGGTCCCGTAGCAATCAAACGTGATGATATCGAAATCGCTGCTTGTCATCAGTTGTGTTCGACCCGGGGCGAGGAGTGTTTACTACTTCAACTCATCCTCTGAATAGATCGAGCTGGTGCGCGATGATTCATACTCGAAGAGTTCGGCGTCGGCGAAGAATCGGGGCACTTCCGCGCGCGCGGTTTCGATTGAGTCGGACGCGTGAACGAGATTTGCCTGGATGCTCATCGCCCAGTCACCGCGAATTGTTCCAGGCGCCGCTTCGCGAGCCTTGGTGATCCCGCACAATCGGCGGGCAGTGTCCACGCAATCGAGCCCTTCGAGACAAACCGCGATCACCGGCGTCGATTGCATGAATCGTTTCGTTCCGCCGAAAAACGGTTTGTCTGCCAGATGACTGTAGTGCTCGTTCAAGAGCGCGTCGGTGAGCTTTAAGAATTTGATACCCGCAATCTTCAGACCTTTTTGTTCAAAGCGAGTGATTATGCTGCCGGCGAGTCCGCGCCCGATTGCGTCGGGCTTGATTAAGATCAGAGTCCTCTCCATATTATCTCCTTTTGCTCGACTTCAAGAACCAATGATGATAGCCGACGCGCCGAGGGGCGGACAAGCAACGCGAACCTAACTCCGATCGTCTATTATGCTCGTCGTTTCAGTGGAGAGTAGCGATGAACGAACGAATCAACGAAGCGGAATTCAAAGAGAAATCCGAGCAGGCGATTCTCGAAGTCGAGCGCGCGTTTGGTGAACTTGCTGAGCAGCGTAACATCGATGTGGACGTCGAAGGGGGCGTGTTAACGGTGACCTTTGAAGAAGGGGAACCGGGCAAGTTTATCCTCAGCCCGAATTCATCGGTGCGCCAGATCTGGCTTTCGGCGCGAATGTCGAGTTTCAAATTCGACTGGTCGGAGGCGAGCGGCGCGTTCATCCTCAGCGGCAGTGATGAATCGCTCAGGCTGGTAATCATTCGCCTGACTCGCGAGCAGTTGGGCGACGACGCAGTGGAGATGTGAGTTGCAGCTTTGATGAAAAAGACTCGCAAGCGACTTATCCGGCCGGTTGGGTTTGACATTCGCGGGGCCGAGCGCGCGCTGCACAGACTAAGCCGGCACCAGTCGTTTGAAGCCCGCGCGGATTCGATTTCGCGATTGTTTCTAGGTCGAGCCTATTTGGAAAATCCCTTGGGCGGAGGACCCGATCAGCGTGAGATGTTCAGGTGTTCCTTCGATGAATTCGACTGCGTGACTTATGTCGAGATCGTGCTTGCGCTGGCGTGTTCGAAGACTGCATCTCGCTTCTCTCGGACGCTGCGCGATTTGAGATACCGGGAGGGGGCTGTGGACTGGTTTCGGCGAAATCATTTCATGACCGACTGGCTTCGAATAAATGCTGAGCGAGGAGTCCTGGCCGACATCACAACTGGACGCGCATCGATCGCAAAGACTCGCACGCTTAGCGGAGTTCCGGGGATTGGCCCGGAGCAAACAACCTTTCGCTGCTTTCCCAAGCGCAGCTTTGCGAAAGTCAGTTCACGCATTCAGACCGGTGACGTGATTATGTTCGTCTCAACCAAAAAGCACCTCGATGTGTTTCACGCGGGAATCCTGATTCGCCGCGGCACGCAAATTCTTCTTCGAAATGCCGCGCGATCGGCAGGCAAAGTGATCGAGCAGGACGCGCGCGAGTTCCTGAGAGCAAATCGAATGAGCGGATTCATCCTGGCGAGGCCTGTATGCCGACCGTAACCGCAGCGCTTGTTTATGAAGGAGACTCTTCGCGCTCGATGATAAACGCGCTGGCCGCGAGTTCGCTCGTGTCGGGAGTAATCCTTGTCGGTGAGGTTCACGAAACGGACGGCAGCGCGACCGCGAATCTCGAAACGCAAAATGTTCCGGGTGACTTTTTCAGCGGCAAAGCCGCCGCTCAGATACTCGATTCGCTGAGGAGCGACTACCTGTTGATTGTGTTTCCGGGTGAGCAGATTGAAACTGGTGCGAGAGCCGTCGAACGGATGGTTCAAGTGGCGGAGGACTCCGGAGCCGGTCTGGTGTATTCGGACTTCAAGGACAAATCCGGGGGCACGCTTTCGGATCACGCTCTCATCGACTATCAACTGGGCAGCATTCGCGACACGTTTGATTTTGGTTCGATGACTTTGATCTCGAAGCGGGCAGTTAATCACGCAATCTCGAAGCGCGGTCGAATCGACGACGAGCTGCGATGGGCTGGGTGGTATGACCTTCGGCTCAAGCTCGCGCTCGACTCTTCGGTCCTGCGAATACCGGAGCCGCTCTACACTCGCGTTCCCCGCGATCAGCGGGCGACCGGTGAGCGCCAATTCGATTATGTCGATCCTCGCAAACGCGACTATCAAATCGAAATGGAAGAGGTAGTCACCGAACATTTGAAACGAATCGACGCCTATCTGGCTCCGGAGTTTGAAACGCGGCCTGCGAGCGATCAGCGATTCCCGGTTCGCGCGAGCATTGTGATTCCCGTTCGCAATCGCGAGCGAACGATCAAAGACGCGGTCACGAGCGCGCTCGCGCAGCTTTCATCATTCGAATTCAATGTGATCGTCGTCGATAATCATTCGACGGATCGCACTACCGGGATTCTTGACGAGATTGCGGCGAGCGACAGCCGGTTGGTTCACCTCAAGCCCACGCGAACTGATCTGGGCATCGGCGGTTGCTGGAACGAAGCGATTTATTCGGGTCATTGCGGCGAGTACGCTGTGCAGTTGGATTCCGACGATCTGTACGCCGATCAAAACACGCTCGCGAGAATCATCGCGAAATTCGATGAGGGGAACTTCGCGATGGTGATTGGGTCGTACACGATCGTCGACTTCGATCTGAAGGAGATTCCTCCCGGCTTGATCGATCATCGCGAGTGGACGCGCGAGAACGGCCGCAACAACGCGCTGCGGATCAGCGGGCTCGGTGCGCCCCGCGCGTTTTATGTTCCCGTGCTCAGGCAACTTGGGTTTCCAAACGCGAGCTACGGAGAAGACTATTCCGTGGCGTTGAGAATCAGCCGGCATTATGAAATCGGCCGGATTTACGAATCGATTTATTATGCTCGGCGATGGGAAGGAAACTCAGACGCGGCGCTTCCGCTGGCGACTTCGAATCGCTACGATGCGTATAAGGATCATCTGCGAACCGTCGAGATTCTCGCGCGGCAGAAAATGAACCGGCATGAATTGGAATAAGGTAATAATCGACGAAGAGGAGCTTCGCGCTTATCAGGCTGATGAAAGCGATGACAGTCTTGAATCCCGCGTAGCGGCGTTGATCGATCAACAACGCGCGACGTGGCCTCAGTTGACGGAGGGCTACGAAGCGTTCCGCCGGATCGACACAAAGCGCGTCCGAGTCCAGGAATCCGAGGTGGTCGTTCAACATAACCCTCGGCGGATTCGAAGCACCGCGGCGCAAGTTGATAAGAACTCGATCAATGCTCGCTCGTGTTTCTTATGCCCGGACAATCTGCCGCCCGAAGAGAAGGGAATAGCTTACCGGGACGATCTCGTCATAACGTGCAATCCTTTTCCGATCCTTGATCAGCATCTGTCGATCATCCATCGTGAACACATTCCCCAGCGAATTCAGGGAAATGTTGAGTTGCTACTGTCGCTATCAAAGGACCTCGGCTCGAGCTACTTTGTCTTGTATAACGGTCCCGAATGCGGCGCGTCGGCTCCGGATCATCTTCACTTTCAGGCGTGCTCGCGGGAGCTGCTGCCAATCCAGGAGAATCTCTTCAAAGACGAGCCGGTGCTGGATGAGGACTGCTCCTATTGCGATGAAACCGCGCGCAACACGTTTGAGTTGTTTACGCTCGGTGGCTGCGGGCGCAGCGTGGTGGTGTTTCGCGGCGGCAATGTCGATGAGTTGGCACTGTGGATTTATCGCGTGATAAACGAGCTCGCCGCTCAAACCAATAAGGGCGAGCCGCTGATCAACATCATCTGCACTTATGATCCCAAACTGTGGACTGTGTATTTGTTTCCACGCGCGAAGCATCGGCCCCGATCATTTTTTGAGCAGGGAGAATCTCGTCTCGTCGTGAGCCCCGGCGCCATCGATATGGCCGGCGTTGTTGTTGTGCCCGAGCGCGAGCATTACGAAAGAATTGGAGAGAAGGAAGTCACTCAAATATTTTCTGAAGTGAGTATGAACGGCGAATTGGTTAGCGAGTTGATTGATGATCTCTGTGCATTGCCCGACGCGGAGGCGCCCGAATGGTGACAATCGATCGAGAGCCAGTGATCCGAGTGGGCTTATTGACGGGCGCGCGCCGGGTGTCATTCGATCTTGCCGGGCGCTTCGTGAATGGTGATGGCGCCACGATGCCGGCAGGTTCATACACCGCCCGTGTAGAGCGAGACACGGTAAAGCTCGAGGGTGCGGCCTCGCTTACCGCGCAGAGCATCACGCTTGCGCCGGCCAACAATGATGAATGCCAGTTCACCGTGCGCGGAGTCACAATAGGGATCGGATTTCATTGGGAGCGCGAAGAGTCGCAAAAGTTCCAGGGCAAGCTGATCATCATTTCTGAGGGCGATTCGCTGACGGTGACTAATGAGCTGCCATTGGAGGCTTATCTCGCAAGCGTGATCTCATCCGAGATGAGCGCATCGAGTCCGAGCGAGCTTCTCCGAGCGCATGCGATAGTTTCGCGAAGCTGGCTGCTGGCGCCCCTGATCGCAACAAACACGGCCGACGCTATTACGAAACCACTTCCGAGCCTCGCCACCGCCGATTCGGAGGAGCTGATTCGCTGGTATGGACGCGAGAGCCATCGCCGCTTCGACGTTTGTGCCGACGATCACTGCCAAAGATACCAGGGTATCTCAAAAGCATTTTCCCAATCAGCATTCGACGCGGTGCGCGACACCGGCGGCAAGCTTCTGATGTACGGCGAAGAGATTTGCGACACACGATACTCGAAGAGCTGCGGCGGCATGACGGAGAGTTACAGCTCGGTCTGGGAAGACCAGGACCAGCCGTATCTCAAGCCTATATACGACGGTCCCGGAAGCGAAGCGCCCGGCCATCGGATGCCGTTGTCAGTCGAAGCAAATGCCGAAGATTGGATTACGGAGACGCCTCTCGCTTATTGCGCAATGCCCAGTGCCGAGTTACTTGGTTCGATCTTACCGGGCTTCGACCAGGAGACTCGCGACTTTTATCGCTGGCGCCTCGAGTATTCGCAGGACGAATTGGCTGAGATATTACATTCCCGGTTGGGTGCGGACTTCGGAGGGATTCACTCATTGGTACCGCTCGAGCGCGGAGAATCCGGACGGATCATCAGATTGAAGATCAACGGCGAAAAGCGAACTCTCGTAATCGGCAAGGAACTCGAGATCCGTCGCGCGCTCTCGCGTTCACATTTGTACAGCTCGGCTTTCGTAGTGACATCGCAAGCGGGATCCGGGTCCAGGTATCCCTCGAGATTCACGCTGATCGGGGCGGGCTGGGGTCACGGGGTTGGACTGTGCCAGATTGGAGCGGCGGTTATGGCTGATCGCGGACACAGTCACGAAGAAATACTCGCTCATTATTTCCAGAACACCGAGGTCAAGAAACTCTACTGATCACGGAACATCGCAGTAACGCAGATGGGCCTTGCACACATCTGGGAAATTGCGATCCCACAAGCGAACACGATCAGATTCAAAACCTTGAAGTCCCAGGAAAGACAACTCGAGCGTGTAACACAAGATCAGTAGGAACGCAGAATCAAGCCCCGTCATTGCTTCACTTACTTGCGAGAGCGGAGTCCGCGAATCTTCAATCCTCAATCGCCAATCCTCAATTCTCCTCTGGCACGCGACTTGGCTAATGATCCGGCGTAACAACGCTCTAAGAATCCGCCTCTTCGACGGGCGTTACGAAGGGTGTTAGGTCTCAGGCTCTGGGCACACGGCCGAACGCCTAACACCCGATATCATTTTCAGAGCGTCTCTTGTTGAAACCGTAACGCTTCAGACTCACTTCTCACCATCACTGGTCTCGAATCACGGAGTCACAAACAGGTTTCCTTCCTCGTCGCTGAATCCCCAATCGCCTGTCAAAAACCAGTCGCCGATGAAAGACTCCCCAGCGCGTGCGGAGTCATCACGGTACTCGACGAAGAGACCCGGGTCAGACTTGTGAACTGCGAAGCGGCCCGCGCGTCGCGGCGGAAGGACGTTGCCGGAGTGATCGATGATACCAATCGAGCGCCCCGGAACGGCCCGGCCGGCAGAACCGGCCGGCGTCGCGAACCATCGCGCGCACGTTCCAAATATCCATCCGGTCTCTGCACTCCCGGATACTTGGTTTAGGGCAATGTTCGGATCGCTTATTACTAAGTACTTAGTACCGCGAATGGTCTCGGCGACAACCGTTCGGATCTTCAAGTTTTTCAGATCAGCGAGCGCATTAGGTACAGATGCGGGCACGAAAATATTGCTGACTTCGCACTCTTCGATCGAGCGCATCACGCGCGCTGGATTCTCAAACGTACTCGCGACAACCGAGCACCCATACCACCACGCTGGATATAGCATTCCAAGCGAGGCTGCCGGAGTCGACCAGTCGGCGGCCGTCCAGAACACCGCTTCGGATTCGCCGTGAACATCGTTGAACATTTCGAACGCAGCGAGTTGAGCGGCGACTGATCGATGGCTGTGCACTATTCCACTGATCGCTCCATTCGACTCGATGTAGAAGAAAAAAGCCGCGGAGTTGGAATCAGTCTTCACCGTGTCGAAGTCCGATGACGCGCGATCCACCTCGCTCCAGAAGTCTTTTGAGCCGGCGGTCGCTGCGGGCGGCCGGAGATCTCGAACCACAAAACGAGTCGCTGGATACACAGCATCGCGGGCGTGCGATTCAAGCGCGTCGTAGATTGACTCATCAATCACGAGACTTTTGGCGCCGCTGTTCGCGAGTGCGTGATCCAGAAAAGCCGTGCTTGAGCGCTCCGACAGCGGAACGACCACCGCGCCGATCTTAAGCGCACCCAGGTGAGCGACGGCAAGAGCGGCCGACTGTGGCAGCACGACTGCTACTGAATCCCCTTCATTGATTCCCGATTCCCGAAGCGCAGTCGCGAATTTATCCGAAAGAAAATCGAGTCCGCCGAATGTGTAGGTATTCACGCCGCCTGCTTTGACGTCGCTTAGAGCGATTCGCGTCACAGCGTCCGTGTGTCTCCGGCAGATCGAGGTGGCGATGTTTAAGCGTTCGGGTATGACCCAGTGGAATTGGCGGCAGGCTTGTTCGTAGATTTCGAATCGATCAAGGTGTGGCGTGGGATCGTTCATGAGCAACGGCCTGAGGATCGAGGATCGAGGATGGAGCATCGAGGATGGAGCATCGAGGATAGAAGATCGAGGATCGCAAAATCGAGCATCGAGCTCTTATGTTCTATTCTCGATCCTCAATCCTCAATCCTCAATCCTCTATCCTCGATTCTCTATCCTAGTCCGCAGCGCCGATCGCCGCGCTTGCCGGTTCATTCGCGCGATCGACGATCAGTTTCGCGATGCGCTCGCGATGATAAGTCGCGTCACCAAACATCAACTCGGAAGCCTTCGCCCGTTTGTAATAGAAGTGGATGTTCTCATCCCAGGTGAAGCCGACTCCGCCATGAACCTGAATCGCCAGGTTCCCTACTTCGCGGTAACTGTCGCTGCAATAAGTCTTGGCCACGGAAACGGCCAGGGGAGCCTGTTTCGGGTCATTGCCCATAACCCACGCCGCATAGTAAACCGCGGATCGCGCACTTTCGGTCATCAACAGCATATTCGCGCAGTGATGTTGAACCGCTTGAAACTGACCAATCGGTTTGCCGAATTGCTTGCGAGTCTTGGCATATTCGACTGACGCTTCGAGCAGCCACTGCATGCCTCCAACCATCTCCGCAGACAAAGCGAGTGTCGCGACATCCAAGGCGTGCTCGAGCGCAGCCCGGGCTTTTGCATCGTCGGAGACGACGTCCTCGGATTGCACGACGACGTCCTGATATTCAATCGCGCAAAGCTGACGGGTACCGTCGACGCCGGACATTGGAGTGATCTTCACGCCCGGAGTGTTTGAGTCAACGAATGCCAGAACGAGATCGGAACCCGCGCGAGCGACGGTGATTATGAAATCTGACACAGCCGCGTCGCCGACAAACAACTTCGTGCCATTCACCTTGAACCCGCCTTCCACTCGGGTTGCTGAGAGCTTCACAGTGTCAGGATTCCAACTCGCACCCTTTTCGAGCAGCGCGACGGTGGCTTTCGCCCGGCCCTCGCAGATCGCCTCCAGACGCGCGCGGCGATAATCCGGAGAACATCCATTCTCAATCAACGAACCCGCGAGCGCCACCGTCGAAAGAAACGCGCCCGGCACCAGCGCGCGTCCCATTTCTTCGAACGCTACGGCAAGCTCTACCATGCCCAGCCCGATTCCACCGTCGTCTTCAGAGAAGATCAACCCGGTCCAGCCCTGTTCGACGAGTTTGTTCCAGACCGATTCGGCGTACGGCTCGTTCTTCTCAATCATCTCTCGCACAAGAGCCGGCGGGCACTCCTGGGCAAAGAGCTCGCGTGCGGATCGTTGAAAAAGTTTCTGAGTCTCGTTTAGTTCGAATTCCATTGTGGTGTCCTCTTGGCGTCTTTGCGGCTCTTAGCGTCTTCGCGCGAAATTAGTAGCTCTTCGGCAATCCCAACACAAAGTGCCCGATGATGTTTCGCTGAATCTCGGACGTTCCCGCTTCGATCGTGTTGCCGCGCGAGCGCAAATAAGCGTGAGCCCATTGGCCGTGATCGACCGCATAATCGCTACCACGCGTAAGCTGGCCGAATGGCCCGAGCATCTCCATTGCCACTTGTTGCATGCGCTGATTCATCTCGCTCCAGAAGATTTTCTGAATCGAGCCCTCGGGTCCGGGCACGCCGCTCTTGCTCATTCGAGTTATCGTGCGCATTTGATTCAGCCGAAAGACTTCGATCTCGGAGTAAATCTGGGCGAGCTTTTGCCGGATGATGGGATCCGCGCTTGCGGGCCGCCCGTCGCGTTCGGTTGTGCGAGACAACTCAATCAATCTCTCGATCTGCCGCTTGAAGGTTATTTGAAGACTAGCGCCCAACGTCCCTCGTTCAAACATCAGCGTCGCGATGGCGATCTCCCATCCGCCGTTGATCTTGCCTACGACGTTTTCCACCGGCACGCGGACGTTCTGAAACGACACTTCGTTGAATTCGGAATCGCCGGTCATCTGTTTCAAGGGCCGTACCGAGATTCCGGGGCTGTGCATATCGATGAGCATGTAAGTCAGGCCCTTGTGCTTCGGAACATCGGGATCGGTGCGCACGACGGCGAAGCACCAATCGGCAAAGTGCCCGAAGCTAGTCCAGGTCTTCTGACCGTTGACGATGAAGTGATCACCTTCGAGAACCGCCTCCGAGCGGAGCGCGGCGAGATCGGAACCCGCGTTTGGCTCCGAATAACCCTGACACCAGATCTCATCCGCGCTTAGGATCTTCGCAAGAAAACGTTGCTTCTGATCTTCGGTGCCGTAAGCGATCAGCGTCGGTCCGAGCAACGACAGCCCGAGCACGTTGATGAGCGGAGGCGCGGCAGCGCGAGCCATCTCTTCGATAAATATCGTCTGCTCGATAAGGGTGACGCCGCGGCCGCCATATTCCTTCGGCCAATGAATGCCGGCCCATCCCGCTTCGAACATTTTCTTCTGCCACGCGCGCAGGAAGTCGAAGCGTTGGCGGGAGTCCTCATCGTGAGCGGCTGCCGGGTCCCACTCCGCGGGAATGTTTGAGCCGAGCCACGCGCGGAACTCATCGCGAAAAGCCTGCTCTGATGATGTGAGATTCAGATCCATGATTTTCCTCTCCTGGTTCGCCGCATGCGCCGCGATTGGCGGCTCATTATATCGCGCTGATTGAGACTCACCAAATCCGCGAGAGCTATCTGGGAGAATGTGAAAATGGTAGCAAGCAATGCAGCGGTTTTTGTCCCTGCGGGGCAGTGTGATAAATTCAGCGATCGATAACAAACGGATCTCATACTAAGGAGAATTGAGAATGCTCAAGCCCACCATACTGATTTTGTTGCTGTCGTTTTCGTTACTTGGTTGCAGCAAGGCTTCGCCGTCCAATCAAAACGCGGTCGCCGCACCGCAAGCATCGACGGAGACCAAAGACATTGATGGAAGCACGGCTCTGCTCCGCGCGGTAAACAGCGGCGACAACTTTGAAGTGCGTCGACTGGTCGATGCCGGCGCCGAGGTAGATGCGCCGAACAACTCGGGAGTCACTCCGTTGATGAATGCCGGCGGGATGGGAAATAAGGAAGCGGTCGAGTTGTTGATAAGTAAAGGCGCGAATGTGAACCATCGGACGCCCGGCAACTATACTCCGCTGATGCAGGCTGCGCTTGTAGGCCAACTCGAGATCGTGAAGATTCTGCTCGAGGCAGGCGCCGACCCGACGGTGAAAGACACCGGCGGCCGGACCGCTGCCGACTACGCTGAGGAGCAAAAGCACCCGGATATTGCTCAACTGCTGAAGCAAAGAATGCCGTCGAAGAAGGACTCCAGAAAATGAATGTGCGCGGCGACCGCTGACGACATTTTCCATTTTCCATTTTCGATTTTGCATTTGCCATTTGGCAGGCCCGAAGCGCCAAATGAAACTGAGTGATGACAAATGACAAATGACAAATGGCAAATGGAAAATGGAAAATGGAAAATGCATTCATCGTTGTTGGAAGCGGAGTAGCCGGGCTGCGAGCCGCGGTCGAGCTTGCTCAACACGGCCGAGTTGCCGTTCTCACCAAAGATCAAATCACTGAGTCCAACACCGAATATGCGCAGGGCGGCGTTGCCGTCGCGCTGAGCGATGACGATGCGATCGAGCTGCACTATCAGGACACGATCGACGCGGGCGCGGGGCTCTGCGATCCCGATGCGGTCGCCGTGCTTGTCGAAGAAGGACCGCGGTACATCACTGAGTTGATTCAGCACGGCGCCGAGTTCGATCGAGAGGATGGCGAACTTGCTTTCACTCGTGAAGCCGCGCACTCGCGATCACGCATCCTGCACGCGAGCGGGGATGCGACCGGACGCGAGATTGTCCGCGCGCTCGTGGCGTGGTCGAAGAAGTTTTCAAACATCGAGCTGCTTCCACACGCCTGCACTCAATCGCTGATCGTCAACGAAGGCCGCTGTGTCGGAGTCACGTACGTCGAGCCGGTGACTCTGAATATTCGCGCGCTCTACGCACGCGCCACCGTGCTGGCGACCGGCGGAGCAGGACAGCTTTACTTGCACACGACGAATCCCGATGTTGCGACGGGCGACGGCCAGGCGATGGCTTATCGCGCGGGAGCGGTGATGGCCGACCTGGAGTTCATTCAGTTTCATCCAACCGCGTTGAATGTTCCAAACGCGCCGAGGTTTTTGTTGTCTGAAGCAATGCGCGGCGAAGGAGGATTGCTGATCAATTCCGAAGGGGAACGATTCATGACTCGTTATGACGAACGAGCCGAGCTTGCGCCGCGCGACATCGTGAGCCGCGCCATTCACTTTGAAATGGAGCGAACGAAATCGAATTCCGTATGGCTCGACATGCGTCATCTCGATAGCGAGACAGTGCGTGCGCGGTTCCCTAAGATTCTGAACACCTGTTTGCTTTACAACATCGACATCACTCGGGATCTGATTCCAGTGAGCCCGGCCGCGCACTATACGATGGGAGGCATCCGTACTGATCTGTCGGGCCGGACTTCAATTGCCGGTTTGTATGCCGCCGGCGAAGTCGCGTGCACGGGTGTGCATGGGGCGAACAGGCTTGCGTCGAACTCGCTGCTCGAAGGACTCGTGTTCGGCGCGCGGGCCGGCGCGACCGCGGCAACCGAAGCGCCGGACACAGTTGCTTCTGCGGCGCCGCGGGATTGGGACTTCGGTGAGGCGGCTGACTGGCGCATTGATGATGGCACTCGCGCGGAAGTGAAGCGCGTGATGTGGGACAAGGTTGGGATCGTGCGTGACGCGATGGGGCTCACGGCGGCGCTTGAAGCACTGGAGAAGATCGCGGCTCGAAAGTTAAACACGCGTTCGTGGAATTTCGTCACGCTCGCACGGCTTGTTGCCGAAGCGGCGCTGTCGCGGTGTGAGTCTCGAGGCGCGCATTATCGAAGTGACTTCCGCGAACGTGATGATGCAAACTTCGGCGGTCATACTTTGCAGGTGCGCTCCGAGGTGGGTCATTAATCTTGAAACACCAAACGCGCGGCCTTATATTAACTGGCGAGACGCAGACGAACCCCAGGCGTTCAGCTCCCCCAATACAAATTAAACGCAGCAAAGACCTTCAACTATGAAGCGAAGTTTTACAGCGACACTCCTGATCATCACCATCGCCCTGGGCAGCGGCGCTCAACAAAAGACCTTATCGCCGAGCGACACCGTAGTCACCTTCTATCGCGCGCTGAAGTCGAAGCATTACGTCGAGGGTTTTCGATATTCCGTTTATCGCGGCGCGGTGGAAGGGCTCACGCCCGCCGAGCTTCAGGACCTCGGGCCGGATTTTGCGCGAACCTTCTCGGCCATACCGGAGAATATCGTCCCGAAGGGCGAGCAGATCAGCGGACAGACGGCGACGGTGTCGTTGCAATTCGGCGGCGCGGGCGACGCGCAGCAAGTCGGACTCGTTCGAGCGGGCAACGAGTGGCTCGTGGGAGATCAGGAAACGCTTGCGATGGTGAAATCCCAGGGCCGCGCCTTTTTCTTCAACAGCCGGATGCTGGTCAACGAGAGCGAGGCCTACGAGATGCTTCAACGAATCATCGGTGCGGAGATCATCTACTCGCACAAGTTCGAGGGAAAGAACGCAACGCTCGCGGAGTTGATAAGACTTGGAGGCGTACCGAAGGATATCGAAGACGGCGAAGGCAGCGGTTATCGCTTTGTGTTGACTGTCAGCGCGGATGAGAAATCATTCTTCGCTACTGCGTGCCCGGCGACTTATGGAAGGACGGGCAGAGTTTCGTTCTACGCAAACATTGATGGAGTTCGCGGCGAAGACTTGAAGGGTCAGCCCGCTAAGGCTGGATCTCCGGTGTACCAACCGAAGTAAATGGTCTTATTTCTTAAGCGTTGCCACCGTTGCGCCGGCGCCGCCTTGATTCCCAGGCGCCGCATTGAACCGCTCAACGTGCGTGTGATCAGTCAGGAGTTCCGCGATTGCTCTTCGTAGCGCGCCTTTTCCGTGGCCGTGAATCACTCGCACGTTCTCAGCGCCCGCCATGACTGCTTCATCCAGAAATTTGTCCACGCGATCAATCGCTTCATCCACCGTTGAACCAATCACGTTGATCTCAGGGGAGAAGTGTTCGTCCACATCTACGTCGGCGCTCACACCTCTCGGCAGGCGGGTGACTGGAGATGATGCCTGGGGAGCGGCGATCTTCAAGAGCTGAAGGTCGTCGCGGCTCGCGCGGAATCTCAACGACCCGACCAACACCGTGTACTCGCCATCGCTGATCGATTCGATTGTGCCCTCCTGCCCAAACAATTTAATCCGGACGCGATCGCGTTCGTGAATTTCTCCCGTATCGATTTGAAATTCACTCGCTGGAGCAGGCTCGGTTGTCGCGAGTGCGGCGCTGGGAACGGGCGAGCTTGAAACTTGTTTGCGAAGCCTCACCGCGGCTGAACGCCGCAACTCAGCGCCACGCGCGTCTGTTTCTTTCTTCAATCGCGCGGCAGTCACGCGATCGCTGACGGTTCGAAGCAAGCGTTCGCTCTCGGCGGTGAAGTCGCGAATCACATTAGCGAGTTGCGCTTCGTAGTCTCTCTGTCGTTCAACCTCGCGGCGCGCGAATTCAAGATCGAGCTTCGCGTACTTTTCGGCGGTCACTTCTCGTTCTTCTTCAAGCGCCGCGCGCAAGCTCTCATGTTCATCGACGAGTTGCTTGAGATGTTTCAGATAAGCGTTCGCTTCAACATGAGCGGGATCGATGCGCTCGCTTGCTCTATTAATGATTTCATCGGGAAGTTTCATCCGCCGCGCGATCTCGAGACCCGAGGATGCGCCGGCGACTCCTACTATCAAGCGAAACGTTGGGCGTAAGGTCGCTTCATCGAATTCGACTGACGCGTTGAGCACGCCTGGTTCCTGCGACGCCCAGGTCTTCAGCGGATTGTAGTGAGTCGTCGCGATAGTCGTTGCGCCGGCGCGCTTGAAGAAATCAACGACCGCAACTCCGAGCGCCGCGCCTTCGTCGGGATCGGTGCCGGTTCCTACTTCATCCATCAGGATGAGTGCGGGCGGCGAAACCTGCTCGGCCATCTCAGCGATGTTGCGCATGTGAGCAGTAAAGGTCGAGAGATTCGCCGCGATCGATTGTTGATCGCCGATGTCCGCGAGCACTTGCGAGAACACGGGCAGCGTCGCGCGAGTCGCGGGTATGTGCAAACCTGCTTGCGCCATCAACGCGATGAGCCCGACTGTTTTGACGACAATCGTCTTGCCGCCGGCATTCGGTCCGCTGATGACAACCGTCTGATGAGCGTCATCCATCGCCAAAGAAATCGGGACGACCCGCGAGCCTTGTTGCTTCAATGAATGCTCGAGCAACAGGTGACGCGCGTTTTCGAGAACAACCTCGCGCGCGGTGGTCATCTCGGGCCGCACGCACCTGAACTCCGCGGACAGCCGGGCTTTCGCGTGAGTGAAATCGATTTCGGCGAGCGCTTCCGCCGCGGCCCTGATGCCGGGGAGATTCGCACGGAACGCTTCGGCGATTTCCAAAAGGATTCGAGCGATCTCGATCTCTTCTTCTTCTCGCAAGCGAACCAGTTCGTTGTTCTGATCGATGATCGTCAGGGGCTCGACAAAGGTTGTCTGGCCGCTCGACGAGAGCCCGTGCATCACGCCGGGCACCTGGGCTCGAAAGTCGGTGCGCACCGGGATCACGAAGCGCCCGTTGCGGATCGTGACGATATCTTCCTGGATCGCGGTCGGCACGCGTTCGTGCATCAGCGATTCGAGATTGCGATAGATGCGCGAGCGGCGATCATTGATCTCGCGGCGAATGCGGCGCAGCGCGGGGCTTGCGCTGTCGTCGACTTCGCCGGTCGGAAGAATTTTTCCGCGAATCGACGCAAGCATCCTGCGAAGATCTGGAATGGTTGCCGCGATCGCCGAGAGCCCGGGATAACGAGCCTTGATTTCCGGATCAGAGAACTGAGCGCGAACATCTATTGCGACTGAGGTGAGCCGCTGAAGCTCGAGTATCTGGCGAGGCTCAATGCTGGTCCCGATGACTTGAAGTTCGCCGAGCGATTCTTCGGGATCATCGAGTTCGCCCAGTCCAAACGCGCCGCCGGTCGTCACGTAGTCAGCGCACTCGGTTGTGCGATCGAGCTCGCGATTGATGTGCGCGTGATCAGCCGATGGAAGAAGTGCCGCGACCCGCTTGCGGCCAAGCGGAGACTGAACGTGCCGCGCAAGAAGGCTGATGAGCGCTTCGAACTCGAGTGTTTTTAGGGTGCGATCATCCATGACGGGTTTATTCCTGTCAGGCAAAGAGGAAATCTTACGCTGTGGGTTCGAAGCTGGTCAACGAAACGGCATAGCCAGCATTCGAGTTGTTCAAGCGCCATCGCGTCCATATAATGCGCGTCTGACCGAGCTTACCGTGCGAGTCTTTGGAAAATCTAAATCGGGCTGATCGACCTGAACCGAATGACTGAGTCATCAACACAAGGTGTGCGTGTGAAGACGGCCGCAAGCGCCCGCGATCGTCGCGCGTTTCTCGAACTGCCATACAGACTCTATCGAGGTGACGCGCATTGGGTTCCACCGCTGAGGATGGCTCAGAAGGACATCCTGAATACCGCGCGTCATCCTTTCTACAAGACCTCGGATGTCGAGATGCTTCTCGCCGAACGCGATGGGCGCATAGTAGGGCGCATCATGGCGATTCTCAATCGCGCTTATAACGAATTCCATAACGAGCGATGCGGGTTCTTTGGTTTTTTCGAAGTAGAGAATGATCAGGAGGCGTCGGAGGCGTTGCTCGATGCCGCGCGAGACTGGCTTCGCGGGCATGGCGCCGAGGTGATGAAGGGGCCGGTGAATCCTTCTACTAACTACGAATGCGGCTTGCTCGTCGAAGGCTTCGATCTGGACCCGATGATTATGATGACCTACAACCCGGCTTACTATGCCGAGTTGATCGAAGGCTATGGCATGAAGAAAGCGATGGACCTTTATGCCTATGACATCGATGCGGAATATTTCAATCACTCGAACAAGCTTCAGCGCGTGGCGGACCGGCTAAGGAAAAAGACCAATATCAGCGTTCGAACCGTCAATATGAAAGACTTCAAAAACGAAGTCGGGATAATTCGGGAAGTGTACAACGACGCGTGGAGCCACAATTGGGGATTTGTGCCGATGAGTGAAGAAGAGTTCGATCATCTGGCGAAAGATTTGAAGCAGATCGTTGATCCGCGAGTAGTATTGATCGCCGAACAGGTGATCGACGGCGGCAAGCCCCGAGCGGTTGGATTCCTGCTAGCGGTGCCCGATCTGAATCGGGCGCTCAAAAAGATCAACGGACGCTTGCTGCCGTTGGGCTTGCTGAAGCTGTTATGGCACTCGCGAGGAATCAGTACGATCCGCGTCATCACGATGGGAGGCATAGTCGAGTTTCAAAATCTCGGGCTGGGTTCGGTCTTACTGGACGAGATATATCGCCGCGGGCCGGCTGCCGGTTTTCCCACCGGCGAGATGAGTTGGGTGCTCGAGAACAACGTCATGATGAATCGCGCGGCCGAGATGATCGGCGGCCGCCGTACAAAGACTTATCGGATTTACGAAGTCCCGGTGTAGAATCTGGTCCTAGCGCGAGGCGTGATATCATTCGCGGCTGGACGCGCGAGCGGAGGTCAAATAATGCGCAGACTTGTTGCGATAGCGATCGTGCTCCTGATAGGAGGCGGCGTCGCGTATTACGTTTACAATCACGGATGGAAAAAGCCCGAGCGGTTCAGCTCGTTATTCTCATCCAGCGGTGATTCGGCGACGACGCGAAAGGTGAAGACTGCGCTCGGTCTTTCGAAGCGTCTCGCCGGGTTCGATATCGGCGTCAACTCGAGCGAGGGGGTGGTTACGCTCACGGGGCAGGTGCCTTCGGAAGACGCGAAGTCGCTTGCGGGCGAGATCGCTCGCGACACCGCCGGGGTGACTGATGTGAAGAACGAGATCGCTATCGATCCGGCGGCGCATCCATCGAGTGAAAGCGCTCACGTGGAAGATCTCGAGATTCGAGTTGCGATATTGGAAGCGCTCACACACAGCCGCGAACTCGGCGGCAAAAGCATCGATGTGAAAGTCGATAACCGGGTCGTCACACTAACCGGATCGGTCGAGACACCCGCTCAAAAGAGCGGCGCCGAACAAACCGCGCGTGCGGTTGACGGCGTCGCGGGAGTGACGAATAACCTAGCGGTCACGAATCCACAAGCGGCGATGGAACCTCCTGCCGGCGGTGCTCCGCCTGGCGATTCAAGCGCGGACCTTGCAAAGCGCGTCGAGTTTGATCTGTTTCGGACAAACGCGTTCAATACCCAGACTATGCAGATTCGAGCCGACGACGGTGCGGTGACTTTGGCCGGAACGGTGAGGTCTCGAGCCGAGCAACTGCTGGCCGAGCGTGTTGCACAAGGTGTTCCGGGTGTGAAGAAGGTTGCCAATGAGTTAAAGGTTGCCGCGAGTGCTCGCCCATAGACGTGTTCAGAGTCCAAGCTTCAGCTTGCTGCTCACACGCCCGTGACCAAGAGCAAGCTGAAGCTTGTACTCTCAACAAGCGATTGATGTATCATCGTGCTTAACCCCTTTTGGGAGCAGGAATCCCTAATCCGCAACGATCCGGCTAAGGTGCAGGTGGAACAAGCGGCGATCATCAAGAGGTGGCAACGAGTAGAAATCGGCGCCACTCGAATATTCCAGCGGCTTCGCCTCCCAAACAATCAAAAGTATTTCGTACTCACCATTACGATCGCAATCGCATGCGGGCTGGTCGCGGTGAGCTATCACCTCTTGATCAAGCTGATCTCCGCGAACCTGATCGAGCGTGCAATTGCGATTGAGGGACCAAGCCGCACTATCTGGATTCTGATCGTCCCGACGGTTGGCGGGCTCGCGGCGGGTTTGTTGATTTACTATTTCGCGCCCGAAGCGCGTGGCAGCGGCATACCTCAGGTCAAAATCGCCTTCACGATGAACTACGGACGCGTGCCGATGCGAGTCGCCGCCGGCAAAGCCGTGATCTCGGCGTTGTGCGTTGGCTCTGGGGCGAGCCTTGGGCGCGAAGGCCCGACGGTGCAGATTTGCGCGGCGTTGTCTCACGCGATCGCGCGGATGTTTTCGATTCCACGCCGCAAGCAGATGAACCAGCTTCCGGTGGGCGCGGCCGCGGCAATCGCGGCGGCGTTCAACACTCCGATCGCGGCGGTTACCTTTGCTCTCGAAGAGATCATCGGAGACTTGAATCAGAAGCTGGCGGCTTCGATTGTGATCGCTGCTGTTATCTCTGCCACGATCGAGCGGTGGTTGCTGGGCCCGTTCCCGCTGTTCAGAGGCGCGAACGTTTATGCGTTGAACAGCCCGAAGGAACTCGTGGCATACGCAGCGCTGGGAGTTTGCGCGGGCTTCGTGGGCGTTGTTTTTTCGAGAATGATTCTATGGCTGCGCTTTGCCTTTCGAGATCGATTGCAGGTTCCGTCGTGGTCAAAGCCGGCCATCGGCGGGGTGATCATCGGCGCCATCGGCCTTTGGCAACCGCACGCGTTGGGGCTCGGCTATGACTTTCTGGGCACGGTGCTCAGCGGCCAGAACCAGCTTATGCTGAAGGCGGTGCTTGCGTTGATGGTGGCGAAGATACTGGCTTCGGCATTCAGCTACGGATCGGGAATGTCGGGCGGAGTGCTGGGGCCGTCGTTGTTTGTTGGAGGGATGCTTGGCGCGTTGGTGTGGCATGGGCTGATCTACATTGAACCCGACGCGACGATTGCGCGCGGTGGTTTTGCTCTCGTTGGAATGGGTGCGATGTTCGCGGCGGTTATTCGAGTGCCGATAACATCGATCCTGTTGATATTCGAAATGACGTATAACTACGAGATCATCCTGCCGCTGATGATCGCCAACGCAATCGCGTACGCGGTGGCATCGCGCCTGACACCGCTTTCGATTTACGAAGCGTTCATGTTTCAGGATGGAATTCATATGGGACCTGCGCCCAGGACTGACGTGTTGTCGGGAATCACCGCGGCTTCGGTGATGACGCCGGAGGTAGTGACGCTTCCAGACGACATCACTGTGAAGGAATCCTTGGGTATCGTGGGCAGGCTCGAGTTCAACGGATTTCCGGTTTTGCACGATGGCAAGATGGTGGGATTGATCACGACGGGGGATCTGAGGCGTCTGGAGGCGGACGGCCGCCAGGACGAGTGGATCTCAAACGTGATGACGAAGAAGGTTGTGCATGCGCATCCGGAGCAGACGCTCGATACCGTCGTGTTGAAGCTTGCGCAGAGAGAGTTGTCACAGCTTCCGGTTGTTTCCCGTGCTGATGACGGCCGATTGCTCGGAATCATCACTCTCCGCGACGTGGCGCGCGCGCAAGCGCGATTGGCATCGAGCCAATACACGCTGGGTCCCGATGATACGATCAGCCCGACGAACGTCTCTCAGGTATCAGACCGCTCGATGTTTTGACGCTCAT
>Ga0070703_10000009_pt1 | contig 96690 bp, 68 predicted proteins | sample KBSK5251metaG_FD_65453 | JGI IMG/M metagenome (GOLD analysis project Ga0070703, IMG submission 65453) | Corn, switchgrass and miscanthus rhizosphere microbial communities from Kellogg Biological Station, Michigan, USA - KBS K5-25-1 metaG | ecosystem: Host-associated > Plants > Roots >... | reverse complement strand
ATTAACCTATCCTCTTCAGCTAACGCTGATCGATTTAGTCTCACTACTTTTCCAGTACTTGCTGGCGATGATTCTCGGGAGAGGCTTTAAAAAAGACCGCACCATCAAAGTTCCGTTCGGCACTTTGCTTCCTTACTTTATGGAAGACAGCTTTCACGCTTACGTCGTCATTCCGGGATTCTATCGTGCAGACACAGACCCGGAATCAGGCCAGCCAATCTACGTCAAACGCACCGGCTCGAATGTGTTACAGCTCATCGAGGATATTATTGCCCTGATCCAGAAGTACGTCGCTGAAATCAAGGCCAATCCCGGTCAGGACCTTGCTGAATGGATCGCTAAAATAAAGGCCGATGATTCTTACCTGAAGATCATCGCAGAGATAAACACTTATCGCGGCCTGCGGTATGGCGAGCAATTCAAGAATATGTACCATCCGCTCGTTTGCCCGCTCCGGACGACGCTTTACAAACTTGGTGTGTCCGAATTAATGAAGCGGGAGACCCAGTTACAAGTCAGCCCGTTTAATTTCATCAATAACTACAAACCGAGTCCGCAGGTTCCATTACCGCGTCCTGTTGAAGATATCGATTTCAGCAGTGACGGAAGCTACAGCGGATACAATTGGGAGCTGTTCTTTCATGTCCCATTCTTGCTGGCGACCCGATTAACCAAGAACCAGAAGTTTGAGGAGGCGCTGACCTGGTTTCATTACATGTTCAACCCGACTGGAGCTTTGGCAGGCGACCCCCCACAAAAATACTGGGTAACCAAACCCTTCTACCTGACACACTCAAACGATTACATCAATCAACGGATTGATACCTTGCTGTACAAAATCGCTGACCCAAATACCCCTGAATTAGCCGAGCTTGAGTTTGCCGTTAACCAATGGCGAGAGAAACCGTTCAAGCCGCATGTCATCGCACGTTTCCGTCCAGTTGCCTATCAGAAAGCCTTACTGATGAAGTACATCGATAACCTCACCGAATGGGGAGATTATCTATTCAGGCAGGACACGATGGAGTCTATCGTTCAGGCGACGCAGATGTATATTTTGGCTGACAAGCTGCTGGGACCGAAGCCGAGAATCATACCGCCTGTCGTCAAAGCCCCGTATGAAACCTACAACCAGATAAAAGGCAAGCTTGACGCCTTCGGCAATGCCTTGATTGATTTGGAAAACATACTGCCAGATCTTTCGGCATTCCCTGAAGGAGGCGCCGAGTTGCCTCCTTCTCCCGTAACCTTATCGATGCTCTATTTCTGCATACCGCAAAACGACAAGATGCTCGAGTACTGGGACCGCATCGCCGAGCGTCTGTTCAATATTCGGCATTGCCGCAATATCGAAGGCATCGAACGCAGCCTCGCGTTATTTGCGCCGCCGATCGATCCGGGAATGCTGGTTCGCGCCGCCGCTGCCGGTCTTGATATTTCTTCTATCCTGGCGGGGATAAACGCTCCCACTCCCTTTTACAGATTCAATGTGCTCTCCCAAAAAGCTACTGAATTGGCCCAGGAAATAAGAGGTCTCGGTAGCTCTCTATTGCAGGCTCTGGAGAAAAAAGATTCCGAAGCCATGTCGCTTTTGCGCAGCGACTTGGAAATGAATGTCCTCAAGGCTGTGAGAGATATGAAAGTGCTTCAGATAAAGGAAGCCAAAGAACAAATCGAGATCTTAAAGAGGACTCAGGCCGTCACGGAAGAACGAAGCAAGTATTACGCGAACATCAAAAAGATAATCCCCAACGAGCAGCTAAATCTGGATAAGTTATCCGAATCGCAGGATTACCAATTTCAGGCTCAGATAGTGCGAACAGTTGCAGGGGCTTTAGCGCTGATTCCAGAATTTCACGTTGGCGCCTCTGGCTTTGGTGGCTCACCGGAAGTTGTCCTGCAATTTGGCGGGTCAGCTCTCTCAAAAGCAACTGCTATTGGGGCTGATATTCTGAACATCTTGGGGAGCGTTGCCGCTTATGAGGCAAACCGCGCTTCGATTCTGGGCGGATACGACCGGCGTTTCGAAGACTGGAAACTTCAGGAGCGTTTGGCCAAGAAAGAACTAGAGCAGATAGCCAGACAAACCGTCGCCGCCGAGATTCGCCGGGACATCGCCGAGACGGATTTGAAAAATCACGATCTGCAGATTGAAAACGCCAAGAAGACGGACGAGTTTATGCGCTCTAAATTTACGAATAAGGAGCTGTATGAATGGACGATCGGTCAGATCAGTTCCGTTTATTTCAGGGCCTATCAATTGGCGTACGGCTTTGCCAAAAAAGCCGAGCGCTCTTATCGGTTTGAACTCGGCAATGACGATACCTATATCGGATTTGGATATTGGGACAGCATGAAGAAGGGACTGCAAAGCGCAGATTACCTTTTCCACGACATCAAGCGAATGGAAACGGGCTACCTCGACAAAAACAGACGTGAGTATGAAATAACCAAGCACGTTTCGCTGGCCTTGCTCGATCCTTTGGCTTTAGTCAAACTGCGCGCCACCGGCGTTTGCGATTTTGAGATACCGGAGGCTGTTTATGACATGGATCATCCCGGGCACTATTTCCGAAGAGTTAAGTCGGTTAGCTTGAGCCTGCCTTGCATCGCCGGTCCATATACCTCCGTGAGCGCCAGGTTATCTTTGGTGAGCAACAAATACCGGAAGAACACGGCCAAAGCACAGGGCGCGGGAACACCGAAAGAGGAGTACGAAGAGCTTCCCGGCAATGACGAACGGTTTATTTATAATGTGGGCGCGGTCCAGTCTATCGCTGCCAGTAATTCGCAAAACGACAGCGGTATGTTTGAGTTGAATTTCCGGGACGAGCGCTACCTGCCGTTTGAAGGCTGTGGTGCAATCAGCACCTGGCGGCTGGAGTTTCCGAAAGAGGTTCGCCAATTCGACTACGACACCATTTCAGATGTTGTTTTGCACATTAAATATACCGCCAGAGAAGGCGGCGGAGGCTTGCGCGGCCTTGCCGAATCAACTTTGAAGGAAAAACTGGTCGAGATAAAACAACAACTCAATCAAACCGGACTGCACGTTGCGTTAAATATGAAACATGACTTGCCAAACGAGTGGCATTTGCTCAAAGCCGGCGGCATGGTTAATTTAACGGTCGCTAAATCGAGGCTGCCCTATTTTGTTCAGTCGCTTGAGGCTGTCGAGATTGAAACGGTAACAATTCTTACCCGGGTCAAGAACGATCCGGCTTCCTATTCGGTTAACATTGACGGTAATCCCGTAAACTTATCGAGAATTGATGAATGGAAACTGTGTCGCGGCAGTAAGACCGGCCTAGAGATTGAAACTCCTTTTGAATTAGCAATAACCTCGGCACAATTGAGTAACCTTGAAGACTTAATGATAGTTGTCAAATATAGCTTTTAGATTGTGTTTGACTACCCTGTCGGGTTGATTGACGAGTTACCGAGTGTGCTGTGCTTGGAAAGGTGCGCGCCAGAAGACCTCGGTTTACCGGCGCCATCTCGGGAGGTTTCTTAAACAACCGGTCTTGTGCCCGGCCTACGCACAATAGGAGTACAAGAGTCCGTTGCCAGCTGAGAGCGGATCTACATTCGTGCAGCAATTCCTCGCAGCGTTTCAGCGAAACAGATTGGTCGAGCCATAGACCGGTGACGATTGGCCCACTGAGTAAAGCGGAAGAACTGATTCAGATTGTCTAATCCGCCAGGGCCTTAACATCATCGGAGTGCCTATAAATGGATATCAAGGGGCCAAGCTTTTCTTCAATTTAGCGAGTTGCCGAATGTGTTAGGGTACCTGTCGTCTTAAGGCCAAGTTCCCCGAGAGGAGAAAGCGATGTTCAATGGAGCCGCCACACTGCGTAGGCTTCTTAGTCAACCAGGTGTCGTACGTTTGATCGGGGCACACAACGCGCTCGGAGCGAAGATGGCTGAACGCGCGAATTTTGACGGGGTTTGGTCGAGTAGTTTCGAGATCTCGGCATCTTATGCGGTTCCCGATGCCAGCATCATCACCCAGAGTCAACACCTGGCCGTGGCGCGCTCGATGTGTTGTGCGGTTGAGGTGCCCGTTATCGTCGACTGCGACACCGGTTACGGTGACGGCTTTCAGTTTGCACACGCCGTGCGCCGGTTCGAGGAAGCAGGAGTTGCCGGCGTCTGCATCGAAGATAAGACATTTCCAAAACTCAACAGCTTTGCTCCCGGCAAACAGGAATTGGCTTCGATAGATGCATTCGTGGAAAAGCTGCGCGCGGGTAAACGAGCACAGCGAACCCGGGATTTTGTGATTATCGCTCGCGTCGAGGCGCTGATTGCCGGCGGCGACATCCACGAAGCGCTGACGCGCGCACGTGCCTATGCTGATTCCGGTGCTGATGCTGTGCTGGTGCACAGCAAGTCCGCTACGATTGACGAACTGGCAATCATCGCGAAGTCCTGGGATAGGCCCACGCCGCTGGTTTCCATACCCACCTCGTATTATCAAACAACGGTCGAGGAGTTGGAGATGCTTGGAATCAAGATGGTGATCTATGCCAATCAAGGGCTGCGCTGCGCACTGCGTGCGATGGAGCGCGCGTATGCCGAGATTATGCGCAGCGGCTCGACTGCCTCGATCGAAGATCAACTATGGCCGATGAAGGCCGTCTTCGAGTTGCAGGGCCTTACCGATGTCGAACCGATCGCGGCCAACGCCATTTCCGCGAGGGGCGGGCAGTGAACCACAGCCTCTCCTTCAGCGCGCTGCTCCGCGAAACCGGTTTCGATTTTTTTACCGGCGTGCCCGACTCGACTTTCAAAGTCATGCTGCGAGAGATCGAGACGCGGCCCGAGTTCAACTACATTCCCGCAGTCTCTGAGAACGTCGCCATCGGCCTTGCGGTGGGCGCATATCTTGGCGGGCGCCGCCCCGTAGTCTTGATGCAGAACTCCGGGCTGGCGCTGGCGTTGAATCCTTTGGCTTCGCTGGCCGCGCTTTATCGAGTGCCGCTTTTGCTCATCGTCGGATGGCGCGGGCATGACGGCAAAGATTCGCCCGAGCATGGTCTGATCGGCGCCAACACTTTGCAGTTATTGGAGACGCTCGATCTGCCGTCGTATGTTCCCGACGCCGATTCGCTGGAGCACGACCTTCACCAAGCTGCTCGAACAACGCAAGAGCGACGTGCGCCGTGCGCCCTGGTTTGCCGGCCCGGAGTCCTGACATGATGAGACGCGGTCAAGCCATCGCTGCTGTTCTTGGACAAATTCGTAACGAGTTGGTCGTCGCTGCCAACGGATGGATCAGCCGCGAGACCTGCGCGGCGCACGACCGCGCGGAGAACTTTTACATGCTGGGTTCGATGGGGTTGGCTTCGTCAATAGGACTGGGTCTGGCGCTGGCACGACCTGAGCGGCGCGTGGTGGTCTTTGACGGTGACGGGAATCTGCTGATGACGCTGGGTACACTGGCGATGGTTGCGGAACGACGTCCACCGAACTTTCTCCACTTCGTATTTGATAACGAAGTCTATGGCTCGACGGGCGGCCAACGCTCGATCTCCGCCCAGGTTCCCCTCGACGCCGTGGCTCAGGCAGCCGGTTATCGACATGTGCTGCGGGTTACCGAAGCGGGCGAACTCGACGCGGCCGTCGCCGACCTTCTGGAGAAAACCGGCCCCTCATTCTTACTGATCAAGGTGCAGCCCGAAGCAGATGGAGAAGCACCCAGAGTGCCGCATGAGCCAGAGTGGATTGCCGAGCGATTGCGACAGAGGATTGTCGGGTAGTGTCTTACTTTGAAATGACTTTTTACGTAGCCCAGGCGTTTACGCCTGGGAATGAAAGAGGGGTTAGTTTCAAAGCCCCATTAATGGGGCTTTATTAGCGCGTCCTAATTCTCACCCAGGCGTAAACGCCTGGGTTAGAGAAAATTCCACGACGAAATTAGGTCATTACTGAGATATGCCGTCACTTGATTGGAACCGCAAATGGGGAGCGATGATCTCCGACTTTTCGTCCGGCGCTGATGAAGAACATTTCGGCGACCGTTGGGGCCACCCGGAGTCGTTTGAGCCGCTACTGGAAATGCGGCGTAGATTTATCGTGCCTTATCTCGTTCCCGGCGGCACCGTCCTTGAAATCGGCGCCGGAGGAGGCCGGTGGACCCAATATTTTCGGAGTGCCGGGCAACTCATCATAGTTGAATTCAACCCTGAGTCGTTCGATTACCTGCGCCGGCGCTTTCCTGAACTACGCTTTACGCCTTACCAGACCCGCGGGTACGAGATGACCGGAGTGCCGGACGCGTCCGTTGATTTCGTCTTCACGTTCGATGTCTTTGTCCACCTTGAACCGGAAGGGATCCAGGCTTATCTGATCGAGATTGAACGCGTGCTGAAACCGGGCGGTGTGGCCGTCGTTCACTACGGCGACATTCGGAAAAGGACCGCCCGCGAGAACCCCGGCTTTTCACGGATGACTCGCGCGGTCATGGAAGAGTTGATCGCCGGTACAAACCTGCGCGTTTTGGACCATGACGAAGAGACAATGTTTCATAGCAACCTCGTCGCCCTGATTCGTTGATGCGGATCCTACACATTCTCTCGCAGCGGCCCGGCCGTTCGGGTAGCGGCATTTTTCTAGCCGCGATGGTTCGCCAGGCGGCGCGCTCCGGCTATGAGCAGCACGTGATTGTTGCCGGTCCACCGGGAACATCGGCCGCCGAGTTGCCGCCGCTAACTGCCGAGCAGGTTTCGCCGATCCTTTTTCCTTCAGCGGACGCTCCGTTCCCAGTTCCCGGCAATAGCGATGTGATGCCCTACGCGACGACCGTGTTCTCACGGATGACCGGGCTTCAGATCGAACAGTACTTGACGGTCTCGCGCCGGGTAATGGAAGCCGTCCACTCGAAGTTTCGTCCGCAGGTGGTGCACGCTCACCACCTCTGGCTGATGACCGGACTGGCGCGCGAGGTTTTCGCTGACGTACCCGTCCTAGCCACCTACCACAATGCCGAACTGCGACAGATGATCAAGGCTCCGCATCTGGCGCCGCGAGTATTGCCGGGTGTGCAAGCGATTGACAAGGTTTGCGTCTTGACTCCGCAGTCGCTCACCGACACGGTCGAGCGCTTCGGCTTTGACGCAAATCGAATCGCCGTGACGGGCGCGGGATTTGATGCTGACCTATTTTACTTTTCCTCAGCGCCGCGCGCGGAAATCGTGGCTGAACTGCGTGACCGATTCGGCGTAACGCTACCAGGCGATGAGGAAATGCGACTTGCTACTTTCGTGGGCAGATTGTCGTCTCCCAAGGGCATACCGTTTCTGCTCGACGCGGTTGCCAGATTGCAACGCGAGGCGCTGCCTTTCCGCTTTGCTTTAGTTTTGGTGGGAGCCGTAGGCAGCGGCGAAGATGGCCGAAAGGTCGCCGAAATGGTTAACGCCGCCGGTCCGCTGGTAGTTCACATCGGCGCCCAACCGCAGGAAGCCGTCGCGAAACTGCTGCAAGTGAGCAGCGTATTTGTCTTGCCGTCACTCTTCGAAGGATTGCCCTTGACGATGCTTGAGGCCCTCGCGTGCGGCTGTCCGGTGGTCGTGAGCTCCTTACCTACGGTGCAAAGTTGGGTGCCGAAGCAGTGGGCGCACGACGGGTATATTCAGTTAGTGCCCGCGCTCGCGACGACTCACGCCGACGAACCGATCGCGAGCGATGTGCCCCGATTTGTGACCGACCTCTCCGCCGTTATCAAACGTCAACTCACTCACCCAGGGGCAACCGCAGGCCGCCGCATCTTAGCTGATAGACTGCTGCCACATTCATGGTCTGAAGTTTTCAAACGTTACGAGCAAGTCTATCGAGAGATTGCCGGCGGGGAATTGATGACGGACAACGACGCGCGCGGGGTCCCCGGAGAAGTCATTCACGGAGGCGCGCTATGACGTTAGGGCGACGTGGAACTGCACGCCGGCTCTTGCGTAGCCTGACGGTGGCGGTGCTGGTTGACAAGGAGGTTCTGGTCCCTGGAACTTCGCGATTTCTCGCAGGGGAGGGGGATCGCCCCGTGGTCAAAGCCCTCAGACGCCTGGTCGAGAGGGTGGTCGTCGGACCGTACACGAATGCCGCCGGATTGTTTAAATGGATCGAGGACGTAAAGCCGGACCTCGTTTTTAACCTGACCGAGCAAGCGGATGGAGACCGTGGGAAAGACGGTCATATCTGCGCCCTTTTGGAATTGCTTAAACTCCCGTACACGGGAACCGGGCCGAGGGGTATGACGCTTTGCCGCGATAAGGCCATCAGCAAACTGATCGCCGCCCGAGAAGGATTCAAAACGCCCGAGTACTTTGTGCTGCGGGCCAGCGCGCCTCGTCTTCCGACCCGGACGACTTTCCCTCTCGTGGTGAAGCCACGCTTTGGGGATGCTTCGGAGGGAATCACTCAAGCATCACTCGTCCACACGAAGGAGGCCCTTCTCAGTCGTATTGCTGTTCTCGAAGCAAGCGATACCGAGGACGTCATCTGCGAAGAATTCATTGCGGGACGCGAGATGCTCGTCGGAGTACTTGGCCGGCGAGTAATGCCCGTAAGAGAGCTTCTTGTCGGTCGCGGATCATCAAGCAAACCGCAACTCATCTCTTACCGTCTGAAACACGACAAAGCAGTTCGGCGCCGTTGGCGAGTGCGGACGGACTTTGCCCGGTTGACGTCACAGCAAGAGAGAAAGGTGAGGGAACTGACGCGGCGGACGTTTGACGCACTGGACTTGAGAGACTACGGGCGCCTGGACTTGAGGTTGAATTCGTCTGGAGATTGGGTTTTCCTGGAGGCCAACCCCAACCCTGGATTGACGCCGTTCAATCGCTCGCTAGCCGGCATCTGGTCAGGTATTGATTACGAAAAGCTGATTGAACAGATAACGATCCAGGCGATCAGGAGAGATTGAGTGTCAGAACCGGGAACGGTAGCGACCGGATCAGGATGCGCGTTTGATTAAACTGACTTCGTGATCGGGTCGCTACCACCCGGTACTGACACGCGGCTTGCCGCCCGGCCGTGCGGTAAGGCTTGCCTTACCCGGAGACACCACCTAGATCTTTCTGCAGGCTATGCCTGCAGTTCGAGGCGTAGGCTCGTAATATCTTTAGCGAGTTTTCGGAAAGGCAAGCCTTTCCGCACTGTGGAGCGGCAGAGCCGCGATGCCAGTTCGGCGAGTTTTAAGGCAAAGCGTGGCACTATCCATTGAAATAAATCCGACGTCATGGATGAAAGGGACAAGTTAAATACTGAAGTGACCGATGCGCAGCGGCGTCACTGGGAAGAGCAAGGTTATTTGCTCCTGCCGCAAGTACTGTCGCCTGCCGAGACAACGCAGCTCCTCGACAAAGTAGATGAATTACTCCGGTCTTGTGATAAACAGCAGTTGTTCTCACAACAGACCGGGGCGGGTTCGGGCGCTCCGATTGAGGACCTGAGAACATTCAAGATTGCCGCCGCAATTACCCAGACCGATGCGTTGGACTCGCTGATCGATCATCCGATCACTTTCCCCTGGCTCTTGACGTTGATCGGACCTTACTTACAGATCCTCGGAACGGAACTCTTCGTTCGCCTACCGAGTCCGGGAACGGAGCCTTTGGTGGAATGGCACACGGACGGCGGTCCAGCGTTTTCACGCTTCCTGCCGTCCGCCGGCAATCCCGTCCTGCAAATGAAAGTGCAGTTTTTTCTGACTGACCTCTCCGGGTTCGACAGTGGTAATTTCATGCTTGTTCCCGGCAGTCATCGACGACACTTTCCTGATCGAGAATTCTCGCTTGCGTCACCGCCCGAGGGGGCAGTCCAGCTCAGGGCCAGAGCGGGCGACGCGCTGCTTTTTCCATGGTCTTTGTGGCATGCCGTAGCGCCCAACCGAACCAACTGCGCACGCAAGAGCATCACCTTCCGCTATGGGCCGATGTGGAGTCGCCCTTATGATTATGAGCGACTACGGCCGGAAGTTCTGGCGCGAATGACGGCCCGCCAGCGGCGACTTTTCGGCGATTTAGGCGAGGGAGTGCATCCCTCCACCTTTTTCTATCCGGACCCCGCTGAGCAACTGCGGATTATGTTGGACGGTGAAGACGCGGCGCCTCGTTGAGGGGCCGGGCAGCTTTGCCTCAAAAGTTCCGCAAGTACCATCTCTCATTCACACCGGGCTTCAGCCCGGTGTCAGCGTAGCAACAGCTCCGGAAACCGTTTCAACGGTTTCGGGTTTCTTCTCGTCGTTCGACACCGGGCTGAAGCCCGGTGTGAATGAGATGTCACGGTTTCAGGCTTTTGAGGCAAAGTCGCGCTGGGCAGAAGTTAACGCAACTACCGCGTCACGAAGCGTGCGCGCGACCGCGCCATGGGATCGCGCGCAAGCGATGATAGCCTCCAGATCAGAGTAGAGCCGTTCGACATCTTCTGCGTGACGGCTCAATGGGCTGGTACCGACGAATGCTTCCGAAGAGTGGAACATTACATTCACAATCCGCACTCCTCGCCGCAGGAGCACCCGAGTCGCGCGCACTAACTGAGCCTGCGGGTGCTTGAGCGGCCGCACCCAAACCAATTCCTGGAGACGCAAGGCGGCTAGTGTGCGACGCAGCGCCGGGGCCACGGCGTTCGTCAACGAAACGCCTTCCTCGCGGCAACCGGCCGCGCGGGCGATTGCCAGCGATCCCCGCGCGCCACCAAGCAAGCCAATCGGAGTGATTGATGCAGGCACCTCCCAAAGCGCGCCGACCCGATGCGGCTGCAAACCGTCTCTCCTTAAGTAAGGGCGAAAATCGGGACCGGGCTGTCGCAGGCCCGATCGATCACGAAAATCTACACCTGGCGGAACGCTTGAATCGATTTGATAACCCAACTCGGCGATGTGTTCGAGTTCCATCGAGTCAATCGCCCAACGACCAGCGCGATAACTCACCGGTCGCGCGTCAAACGCATCCTCGTGCGCGGCAAGCAACGAGCGATGTTTCGCGAATCGCATATCAGGTGTGTACTCGCCGATGAAGGGACGGTTTGAGCGATCGAATTCGGCGTACGGCGGCGTCTCCCAGCCATGCAAGTGCCCGGCGATTTCATCACCTTCCGCGGCGGCGGCGCGCAGGACGCGTGCACTCTCTCGGTCACGTGCGATTGAATAAGAGGTCATCCAAGTGACCGGCACATCGTGACGGCGGAAAAAATCTTTGAGGCGGCCAAGACCTCGCGTGTTCAGAAAGGTAAACGGAGGCAGGGTGCCGTCCGCCAAAGCGGGCGCCCACTGATCGTCAGGTTCGGTGTCTACCGTGAAGACTAAACTCGGACTCATCGCATCAAGTTGTTCTCTGCGCTCTCTGCGCTCTCTGCGAAGACCTCTGATCTTTCCTCTGCGGTTAACTGCCGAAGCATTGGATCAACCGCAGAGGTCACAGAGAACTCCGCAGAAGGCGCAGGGGAAATCGAAATCACTCACTCTCAGCTTCGAGCAGCGGACGAAGCGCCGAGGCCATACGCCTCAGATCAGATTCTTCAAGATCTTGATGCACAGGCAAGCAGAGGATTTCTTCGCGCAACGCGCGGCTGTCAGGAAACCGTTCGGTATCCATCGCCGGGTGACTAAACATACCGAAGATGAAAGTTTCAATCAGAGCCGCCTGAAGTTTAACCAGCACCGCTGCGCGATGGCGAACGAAGATCGGCAGGTAAAGCGGACAGGTTTCGGCCGGCAACGCGGACAGAACCGGCCGGTAACTCAGAACATCGCGCAGCATGGAGTCGAGCTGGAGGTAATTCCGACGGCGTCGTTCGACCACCATCCCGGTATCCAGACGCTGAATCAAAGCCAGCGAAAGCCTTGAGATGCCGCGTCCATAAATCCATCCGCCGTCAAAGATTCGTCGCCTGGCTGCCACCACCCGGTCTCCGAATCGTCTGGCCAGTTCCTCCTGACGGCATCGTCCGCTCTGACGAAAGATCGCACTGGCTCGCCGCTTTCTCCGGCCAGCGTGCCATGCAATTGTCAGTCGGGTTTTTGTTGGCGGCAATGAGAATTGATGTCCTGTCAGGCGACTCAGTTCCGTTTGCTCAACGCTTAAAGCGCCTCCGTCACTCGTACCCAGGGTTTTGTAAAGACTAAAAGTAGCCGCCTGACCAAAGGTGCCGAGTTCGCGTTCACCGAGGCGTGAAAGAAAAGCGTGCGAACAGTCTTCCACCAGAGGCACACCACGCTGACGACATAGCGAGACGACAGACAACGTGCCCGGCTGAGCGAAGCCGAAATAATGTATCAGCAGCACTGGCCCTGGCTCGTTACGTAGACCTCTGGCGAGATCCTCGACGTCGACGCTCAAATCTTTATTTATCTTGTAGAAGCGCGGCGAAAAACCTGCGTCGGCGGCGGCGCGCACTTCCATCCCACAGTGATACGAAGGCATCCACACCGGCGTCCGGCTCGGATAACTGAGTGCACCGAACAGCGAATGTATTGCGTCACGAGAAAAATGATAGAGTCGCGGAGCAAGCTGAAGCGCGTCAGCCATTGCAGGCGAGCGTGGCCGGACCAGCACCCGAATTGAGGCGTGAGGCTGTGAGTGTATTGGACTCGAATTCATTTCTGCGCTTCCTCACGCCACGAGGCGGAGATCTCCCTACGGATCGTCGTTTCATCGGATATAAGCAGGCGCGAGATCAAAGTTGGCTCGCGCGCGCGCAAGCTGTCGGGAAGCTTACCGTGCGCGCGGCACACGGCCTCGACAAACGGACCTGTGAGTGGTGGACTGCAACTACAGAGAAGGTTGGGCGGGTGACGATCTCCGAAAAGACGCCACAGCACGTGGGCCAGGACCAGGGAGTAACGAATCGAGCCGCGTCCGTCGATGATCCCGGCAAAACCGAGCCGGAAGAGGAACAGTGGCGTAAAGACGTCCAGCGACCAGCGACCAGAGAGGCGGCGCAGCAACTCCTCTAACGACGCGGCATCCGCGCGGCCAATGTTGAAGACTTCTGTTTTGCTGACGAGGAGATGATCGCTGCCCCGGCGCTGCAGACGCAGCGAGCGCCGCACGCCATCTTTCGGGTCAGCCAACGCCAACGGAACATGACCCAGTTCTTTGCTGCTGAAATTGAGATCGCCTCCTTCATCGAATTGCTTTGCCTCGTTGACGCTTTCAATGAAGAGAGCGTTACGCTCGATGAAAACGGCGAGGGTCGCTGCTACTGAAGGAAGCAGCTCATCATGGGCGAGCAGTTTGCTGAGCGACACCAGCGGCAGACGGAACCCCAACCGGTGAAAAACGCGGGCCGACCAAAAGCTGTTGAACTCGCCGGCGTTTCTGGCTGCGACGCGCGCCGCTTCATAATCGTTAAGGAGAACTCTCAGCCTCGCGAATGCGGCTTTCCTCGAGAAGGAGTCTTGCGGCAACCACTTCGCGGTGTGTGTGATCATTCCCTTGAGATTCTCCGCTACCTCTGCCAGCACGCCCAAAGAAGGAGGGGGTACAAAGCGAAGATCCTTGCCCCGGTGCGCCCGCATCGAGCGACAAAATCTGAGTAGCATCAGACCGTCGGGTGCGCTGACACTCGGCAGCGGCGTCCGCGCCATCCAAGGGTCCGACCCGAGCGGCGCGTAGTCGGCAAACGCGTAAACCGATGCGCCGCCAAAAGTCTCGAGCGCGTCAAGTTTCGCAAGGACTGCTGGGTAATAGTCCACGTAGGGTTGCTGTCCCGCGAAACACGGACGCGCCGCCTGGTCTGGCCACGACGGGATTTTTACGCCAGCCCGATCGGCAAAGTGAATCGCGCTCTGTCGTATCGCTCTCCACAAACGGAGCTGGCGAGGTTCAACCCGCATTTTCGCCAATAGCGCCATGAACTGTGCGGGCTCGTCTACTGCGCACGCCTGCTTAATCAGGGGAGCCAGCTCTCGACTGCGAGCAAAAACCTGGGATAGTCGCATAGTCCACCAAAAAAAATAACACTCAAACAAAACTTGGTTAGTGCCCTAATTCAAGTTGTTCTCTGTGTTCTCTGCGAAGACCTCTGATTCTCCTCCGCGATTAATCCCCCAAACATTGGATTAACCTCAGTTGTCACGGAGGATTCCGCAGAGGAAATCTGAAGCAATGACTTAAGAGCAGATCGACTTAGCCAAATTAGCAGCAAACACTGAAAAAGGTCCGACGACAACGAAAATTTCTTATTGACACAATTGCGGAGCAAGCGATCTTCTTACAGTTTGGACGGCTCTCACTTAACTCGTTTTAAGGTTCTCTTGTAAGTGACCTGATCGCCAATGATCAGGGTATCGCCTCTGAGTTCGTAAGGTCGCGCCTGGGCCGTGCCTACCTGGCTGGGATCCCATGCGCCTTCAACTTTAACCGTGATGTTTGCCGCATCAATGGTGTAGGTTCCGTAATAGGCGATGTATGCGTTGAAGATTGCCAAGGCCTTCTTCGGCGTAGGGCTATCTGGCTTGGCGATTTTCTGCGGCGGCGTGGTCATGATTTGGACGGAGGCATGTCCGGTCGGATCGTAAATGAAATAACCCGACGGAGGATTGCCAAAGGTATACGGTACCCAGGGGTGCTTAGCCGACTTTCTATCTTCAGCCGAAATCAATCTCCAGGTGCCGACGATCTGTTTTTGCAGACCTTTTAGAGATGTCTTCATAGGTTTGCGTTTGGAGGTCATTCTTGTGTTCCTTCTTGGAAGTGCGCTGATTTCGTTTTTCTCTGTGCCCCTCTGTGAAACCTCGGTGCTGCTCTGCGGCTAAGCAACATTCTGAAAAGCATTAACCGCAGAGAAAAAGCCGAGGTAAGCGCAGAGACCGCAGAGGATGAGTCGAGAATTCCAAATAGGATACTTCATCAATAAATTTGGCTGAACCTCTTGTTCGCGATCAGAATACTTTTCCGACGATATCCCTTCCGTTTCACTTGGCGCGCACAGAGTATCGCGCACTTCGCGGCATTGGAGACTCCTACCAGACCCATCTCGCTTTCCATTACGCGGCAGAGACGCGTTGGCCGCGCGCGCCGTTCTGGCAGCGGCGACAACCCGGTATTGACAGGGCCGCGGTGGCCGCCGATTCTCATTAGGGTTTGGCATATTTGGTTTACATTATCAGGGGCGTTTGACTAAGGAGTCATTCAACCCGAATGCCGTTAATGTGGATTTCTCTCGGTTAGGGCTTTTTTCGCGCACGACCATAGCTAGTTGCCGCAACCAACAATCCAACCAGAAAGCCGACCAAAACACGCGCAGCCAGAGCACTGGTTTTATTAACGTCGCGCGGCGGGATCGAGGGATCATCCGTCACGCTAAAGTAATCTCCACGGCCGTCATTCGTGCGAAGCATGCGCTGCGTCTCTTCAAAAGTGAACGGTCGAGCGCCACGCCGTCCAAACACTGCAATCTGGTTCCCACTTTCGTCAACCGCGCGATCTCGGTCGAGAGCTTTTGAGACCGCGAGCGCTTCACCTTTCGTTTTATAAGTCGCGATCAACTGCGGCTCAGGTCGTGGACTGAAACCAGCATACGTGGGCATTGTCTCGGGAGAAGTCAATTGCAAAACTCGCAGTCCGTTTTTTCCATCAGCGACATATGCAAACAAGCTTGCGTTAGTCATCGCGATCTTCACCTGACGGGCGTCATCAATTTTCCCGCCGGCAGTGAAGGACTGAATCGCTATCGGCTTTTCCGGATCCTTGACGTCAATGATGAAGATTCCATTGTTGAGAGCAGCGACATAGGCATAGGTGCGAGCGACATACACATCATTGGCATAGTAGGCCTTTACGAAAGCCCCGTTCACCAAACGAGCTTTTTCCGGATCTGATACATCTAGAACCTTCATGCCGTCGAGGTCAGCAACAAATCCATAGCGAAATTGGATCGCGATCGCTTTCGGTTCGTTGAGTTCGGGTGCGCCGATCCGCTTTACAACTTTCGGACTCAACGGGTCATTAATATTGACGACGACTAACTCTTGATCAGTCGTGATGTACGCATGTGTCCCCGCAATCGTGATGTTGTTCGCTCCGGTAAGCGCGCCGTCGGGATTGAACGCTCCGTTTGGATACTTCGACGGATCGAGTTGCCGCCGCAAATAATTGTTAAGCGGATCGCCGTCGAGCAAAGTCGCCGCATTTACCACAATCAATCCCTCGAACTTATCGACGACATACAGATAGCCATACAACCGGTGAATCGGCTGCTCTTGGTTGAGCAACTTTTCGGGCGGCAACTGCCGCGCTTCATCCGGCGAAACCATCTTCCCCTCAATCGTCATTCGCCAACGGGCGGGATCGACGGCGAGTGTCGAAGGCGCTGCTACCGCCGTCGCGTATCTCGTCTTCAAATAGAACTTTTGGCCGAAAGGCGAAACTGGCGCGGTCGTAATCCGTTCCGAAAATCCTTTCTGATCGATCTGCGCGATGTCGTAAACGCGCAAGCCGCCTTCGCCGGCGGCGACGTACGCGTACTCGCCACGCACTTGCACTTGCAACACGCGCGGATTGCCCTTGTGTTCGTATGCTTCATCCAGCTCGCGGCCACTTTTAATGAAGTTTTGGTAGTTAGTCGGATAAGCGATCTTTTGCAGCGTGCTGCCGATTACCGCTTGCGGCTCGGTCCGTTCGGTCGCGACCACGGCTGCCAGAGAGTCTCCCGAGGCCACGTAAACATAGCGCCCCATAAAGTTGACGAAGTTCGTGCCCTGTAAAAGCAACTGGGCCATCCAGGCGTTATTGTCGTTGTTCTTTGAGACGTGACAATCCGAACAACCTTTCGTTTCGGTCGCGCGCACCGTATGCGGCACATGCGTATTAAAAGTTTGTCCGGAGAACCCCTCGGCGGAAACGGTCTGCTGCTGCGAATAAATCCATTCGCGATTTTGATTCTGCGAACTGACCAAAACTGCGCTCGACGAACGCACCGGCGCGATCCGATTTCCCGTGACGGTGCCGTCGCGGCCAAGCATGAAGACATCATCGCGTAGCACCTGGTAGTTGTAAGTCGTGAAGTTGCGCGTGTCGCCGCCTTCATTGTGAAGATTCGGCATCTTGCGATTCGCCTGCATCGATAGATGACAGCCAAAGCAACTGGTCACCCACGAAGAGTGACAAGCAAAGCACGTCATGTTCGAGTCGCGATGCGCGAGTTGCTGATCATCAGCCGGCACGTCTCCCCAGGTCGCATTGTCAGTTCGCATCGTTTTCGCATAGCGCGACTTGATGCTGTAATCGTCCGGGTGGGGCGCGTCCGGATTAATCGTGTCGGCGGTTTGCTTGACGCGCCACCAGCGGCCAGGCACGACCATTGAATTCTGGATGATGTCGCCGGCCTTCAACGCGACATCGTTTCCTTGCTCGTCTTTCTTTATCCGGTCACTTGTGATTCTTTGAAACAGCAACACGCGACCTCCGTCGCTGTCGCGAAAGCGAATCGTTGCGAGATTGCGTCCTTTGCCGTCTGCAAATTTATCGTCCTTGATTGTCGCGCCGGCGGCGAACCCGGAACTCACCAGCGACGCGCGCTCACGAATCGTGCCGTGGCAATCGATGCAGCCAATTTCAATTGCGGCGCGCGGCTCGTTGTACAGAATCCCGTTGCCGTGGGCATCTTGCCGAAAGTGACAATCAACACAATGCATCCCTTTATCGAGATGAATGTCATTAAGGTGGACTGCTTTACGGAATCGATCGGGGTCGTCGGCTGAGACCATGGCGTTCTTTGCGTCGAGCAGGTTTCCTTCTCGATCTCGCTTAAAGACTTGCCGAAACAACCAGCCGTGGCCGTGAGAGTCAGCAAATTGCGTGCGCTTCAACTGGGAATTGAATTCGGCTGAGCCAGTCTTATTCAGAAACGCGGCTTCGGACCAAAGGCCGCGCAAACTCGCAGCTTCCGGATTGCGATTCAACTTTTCCTGTTCTTCCGCCGGCGTCGGATTGTGCTGTTGCGCCGGATACAGCTTGTCGCCGTCGCTCTCGTTGTCCCACCACGTCAACCCGAGATACGAAGCGACCATGTTTTCCCCCGGGTGCATGTGGCAAATCATGCACTGCGACGTCGGAATGCGCGTGGTGAGTTGATGCCGAATGGGATGGCCGGATTCATTTTTCGGAATGCTCACATCGGCTGATTGCGACATCCCGAGATTTCCCGCCGCGCTATAGAAAGCCGAATGACGCGCGCCACGATCGTTCGCATAGATCACATGACAAGCAGTACATCCTGACGATCGATAGTCACCGGGATGATCATTTGTGCCGATAAAGTTCAAGGTTGGATCAAGCAGCCGCGTCTTCTGCAATCCCAGATAGATCGGATCGGTGCGCTGTGCAGTTCCCAGTCCGCGCGCGCTCAGGCCCTGGTCGGGTTTGCCCGGTTCTTCATCTTTGTCCGGCAGCGCAGTTTCCAGGCGACGCTTACCGCCGCGCTCGAAGACGCGCAGGATGTTGCCCGGCTGCGAGATCTCCCAGCGCGGAAGCGGATCGAGAAACGACAGAACCCCTTTCAGTCTTTTTTGCTCATTGGTTGGTTGCGGCATCTGGACCAAACTCTGCGGCGCGCCGGTTTCGCTATAACTCTCGCCGAAACTCGCGTCCTTGATCGGAAAACCGCCGTTGTTGTAAAGCGCGGCGCCCCAAAGCATCGCCCCGTGCCTCATCATGCTCTTTCCGACCGCACTGGTTTCGCTGCTGTGGCACTCAGAGCTGCCGCAGGTTTTTGGCGCCACGCGCAGATCGCCGGGATTGAGAAAGCGAACGAACTCGAGACTCTCTCTGTTGAGCAGAGGCCCCGAGCGTTCAGGAATCCTGAGTTTTCCATCACGCATCCATTCACGCGGAAAACGGGGGCGGACATGAGCATCTTCCTTGTTCGTCGCGACCGGATTGCCGCCATGACAAGCTGTGCACGTCAAACCCAAAGCGTCTTTGCCGTTGTTGAGTTTGTCGAGCGTCTGCGTAGGACCGAACTTGTGCATCGGTTCGATCTGCGCGTGACATTTCAAACAGCCTTCGAGCGGCGCGGCGGTCCGTTGCTCGTGGGCTGCCGCAGCATCGAAGACATTTACCACCAAGACACCAAGGCACAAAGAAGCCATAAGCCCAAAAAGAAGATGACTCACGGCTTTGCACATCTTTGTGTCTTCGTGTCTTGCTGGTGACATCTCTAAAAAACAAATTTCACTTGCGCGAACAAATTAAACAAGGGCTTGCTCGGATTGATGATCGTGTTGTCAGTCGTGCAGAACTCTCTTAAGTTCGCCGGGCAATCGCTGTTCGCGTTCGTATAAATATCGCGAAAGCCGCGGCCGGGTTTCAACGTCGCCGCGCCAAACGTCATCGTGATGTTGTTAATCAGGAAGGGACGATACGCGACGCCAATGCTGTAGTCCCAGCCGATTTCATGACGAATGTTATTTTGAAAGAGCACATACTCAAGTGACTCTGTCCGGTGAAATCTCAGATAGTTGACATTGAAGATCGCCTTCAGACGCTGCGTCACTTCCACATCGACCCCCGCGTTATAGATGTAGATGCCCGGATTAACGAAGTTCGCCTGTCCTTCGATCTTACTGCTGCGCAGCGAAGGCAGCAGGCTGTTGGGTTGGACCAAACCAACCCCGGTCTGCGTCAGGCGAATGCCGTTGCGATTCCAAAATGAAAACTGGCCGCCCACAAAATTAGGATCGTCGAAGATCGCATCAAAGCCATTGGCCTGACTATCGGTCGGATTCTTATCACCCTGGGCCCAGAAAAACGATCCGCGAAATCGTAAGTAGTCGCGATCCACAGAGGCTTCAACGGCGGCCATGTTGGAACTGACATGAACGGGCTTTCCCGCGATCGGATTTTGATCGTCACGGCCGAACGCATAGTAATAAGAGTTCGTCAGATTCAACTTGCGGAGATGCCCGTCGCCGTTGATGCCAACATAGCCAACTTTGATTGAATGGGGTCGCACGTCGCCAATCAGCGCCGGCCGAACCAGGAATCCGTTGCGATCGAATTTGCGGCTCGGGCGATCGTCGTTGTACAGCGCGCTCGCCTGAATCGTGTAACCCTTCCGGATGAAATCCTGGCGAAAAATATTCGCTACGTAAACGTTTTGCTGACGCCGGTCGAACCGGTTCAACCCACTGTTCGTGTCCTTCTCAAGTTGCGCAAAGTAAGCCGCGTTGTATTGATAGCGATTATTATCAAACGACCCGAAGATGCGTGCGCCCAGGTTGTTATCAGAGAAGATAAATCCCCGAAAGTCAGAAACAAATGGCTGAATGCCGACGCGCGCCGAGATAAAATCAAAGTTCTCGTTAACGTCTTTGAGCTTCACTTCCGCGAACGCTTCTTCCAAAGAGACCTGCGTATCAGAGCGGTTTGTGCCACGGCGGACATCAATATTTACGACGCCGGTCTCGCGCGCATTGAGATAGTTCGGCAGGCTGAAAGTCGGTGAGATTTTAACGGCCCAGTCGCGCGGTTTGTAAGTCGAGTCGCCATGAAAGAGCTCGAAAGTAAATTGGAAGATTTGATTCAAAGAGAGCGCTTCGGGTCTCCCAAAGAATTCGGCGCTTCCCGGTTGCGCGCTGCTGACGTCGGAAGCTTTCGGCGTGCGGTTCAATTCAGTTGCCGTAAAACTGACCGCGGAAAGAATCATGAAGGTGTTGTTTCCGATAATCGGATAATCGCCTTTGAGCTTGTTCTGATCGTACGGATCATACCAACGGCCGTGCTTGAATGGGATGTCGCGGCCACGCGCGCCTTTGTCGCCATAACGATCATATTCGGGAAAGCCAATGCGCCAGCGATCGCGCACCTCACGTCGATCAGGCTGAGTTTGCGGTGCTGACTTGACTGTGGCTGGTCCGGCCGCGCCCAAGGGATTTCGACCGGAAGCTGCGACGGAAGTGTCTTCCTGCTTCTCAATCGCAAAATCGATCGTGGTTTGCTTGCCGGAATCGACCACCAGATTTTCGATGGAGTCGTCGCGCACCAGCGCGTGCTCGCCATAACCTTTTGTTTTGTCGAAGCGCGCGACGAACGGAAGCTCGACGCTTAATCGATAAGCTCCGGGTTGCACCTTTAGCGAATAACGCCCCTGGCCATCGAGCCGCGCGCGGGTGATCCCGCTGGTGACTTGATTGGTGGCGACGACGATCACCCCAGGCGTTGGAGGTTTGATTACGCCGCTGATCACGCCACGCTTTTGCGCCGCCATGGCTCCCGCCACACTCAGCATCAAGGCCGTGACCATGATCACTCGCATCAGGCTCTTCGCTCGTGCCTAAATCCAATCGTGGAGGAATTGACGTTCGACTTTTAGCACACGTGAGTCTCCCCTTCAATCAAAATCCTGATCGATGTCCGACAAGCTTTAGCTTGTCGAAGCTTCGGCGACAGACTGAAGTTTGTCGGACATATTTCACTGCAGTCGAATTAGTGATAAATTTTCAAAGTCCGATCCGAGAAGCGTTGGCCTTAGTGGCAGAGCCTGATGCCAAAAGAGTTTTTTATCAGACGATGGAGACTCCTCCCGGCGGCAGTCGTTTGCGCGCTGGCATTGGTAGCGGGCCAGGCGCTTTTCGACCACCCGCACGCCCAAAACGGCAAGCTCACCCTCATCAGTCAGGAAACTTCGACCCGCGCAATCGCCGTCGATTCGGTCACGCAAAAGCGGGAACCATTCAGTACGACCTCTGTGGTCTCATGGGGGAGCGACAATCGCACGCGCATCATGTTGTTCGCGATGGGGCTACCCGCGAACACTGCCCCCGCTAACGTTACTGCCGCCGCCGAGGACGGTAATCACGCGATTCACTCGCTCACAGTTGAATATATCGGACCAGTCGCAGACCAGGAGTGGATGACCGCGATTGTGCTCAAGCTGGACGATCAAATGAACGATGTTGGCGACGTCCTGGTGGGAATTACTTTCCAGGGAACCAAGAGCAATCGCGTGCGCGTTGGCATCGGTCATGTGGGCGATGGTCCACCGGACGATCCTGGCGCCGGGCCAACGCCAGGGACTATCGCACCTCCGGCCCCGCCAGCCAGAACGGCCGGCACGTTAACGACGACGGAGGTGCAAACGATCATCGCGCAAGCAGTATCAGCCGCGGCCGCGATCCATCGTCCGGTCACCGTCGCCGTTACGGATCGAGAAGCAAACGTCCTGGCTGTTTTCAAGATGACCGGCGCGCCGGCGACGACCCAGTTTCGCGGCGGCGGACCCGGGCCTTCGCTGGCGCCGAATCCAATTACCGGATTCGTTGCGACTGGATTGGACGGGACGATCGTGCCGGCGAGGCTCGCCGCAATTTCCAAAGCAGGCACCGCTTCATTGTTCAGCACCGGCGGAAACGCGTTCACCTCACGCACCGCAGGCTTCATCATTCAGGAACATTTTCCGCCGGGCGTAGATTTCCGGCCGGGCGGGCCATTGTTCGGCGTCCAGTTTTCATCGCTCCCCTGTGCGGATATTCAAAGGCCCGGGCTGCCCCTGGGCCTGAGCGGCGATCCCGGCAGTGTGCCGATTTATAAGAATGGCCAAGCCGTCGGCGGCGTGGGAATCGAAGGCGACGGCATTTACACGGTCGATCGCGATCCAACAGATTTCGATCAACCGTTTGAAGAGACGATCGCGGTGTCTGCGGCGAAAGGTTTCGAAGCGCCGCAATTAATCCGTGGCGACAATATTCTGGTCGACGGAATTCGTCTCGCATATCTGAATGTGACGAACGTGCCGGCGCCACCTACGATTCCGTTTGGAAGTTTGCCGGGGGCGTTAGATCCATTGCCGGTACTTCGAGGCGCGCAACCGTCGCAATTCACGCCGGCAGTAGTCGGCGGCATAGCCGGTGAAGTCGATCCGCGGTTCTTTCCATTCGCTGCTAGCCCTTTGCCAAACTCGCTGACTGCGACGGACGTGAACACGATCATCACCCAGGCGGCCCAGCAGGCCAACATTACGCGCACGGCCATTCGCCAGCCGCTCGGCAGCAACGCGCGCGTGTCAATCGCCGTGGTTGATCCAAACGGTGTCGTGCTGGGGCTATTCCGCCTGACGGATGCGCCGGTGTTTGGATTTGATGTGTCGGTGCAGAAGGCGCGCACCGCCGCATTCTATTCAGGCGCGAACGCCGGCGCGCTTCTGCGTGGGGCCGGTTTCGGCTCCTACGTCGATCGGGCCGCGGCAGATGGTTTGAAACTCGACGGCTCAGTCGCTTTTACTGATCGCGCCGGAGGCTTTCTGCATCGACCGTTTTTCCCGGACGGAATCAATAACACTGCGGCGGGGCCGTTCAGCCGCGAGCTCAACGAATGGAGCGTCTTCAATGTTGGGCTGCAACTCGATCTAATCAAGACAGGTTTGCAGACGGTGCTGAGTGGCAGCGCCGCGCCGTGCACATCAATTCCGAGTTTACCTAACGGCATTCAAATTTTTCCCGGCAGTATGCCTTTATACAAAAATGGTGTGCTGGTGGGGGCGATTGGCATCAGCGGTGATGGCGTCGATCAGGACGATCTGATTGCAGCCGCCGGAGGCGCCGGCTTCGCACCGCCGGCAGCGATTCGCTCCGATCAGATACTTGTGCGTGGCGTGCGTTTGCCGTTTCTGAAATTTCCCCGCAGCCCAAACTTGTAAGCTGATGGCGGGCCGCTGCCCATAAAAGTAGCCCGCCTTTAAACGAACCAATGAACAAAAGGTTTAGGGGCGGCCTGGCGCTCGCCAATCATTTCAAATCGCTGCGCCGGAGTTTATGCCCCGCCTTGTTCGCAGGTCTTTTGATTGCGCTCGTAACAGTCAGCCACACGCAAACTCCGCAAACCGGTAGCGGGGTTATTCGTCTCAAGGTCAGATACAAATCCGGTGACGTGACAAAGGAGCTGCCGCGTAAACGGTTCTTTTTGATCAAAGGATCGGTCGCGGACAACAGATCGTTGATCGACACGATCAGGAAGACCGAAACAATGTCGCGCGACTGCTACTACCGCGACCAGGGCGCAAGCGCGCAACTCATCAAATGGCTGAAAGAAAATGATTGCGAGTCGGTCTACTGTCGTCAGGTTGAGGACGCCTACATCAATGGCAGCGAGGCTGTTCCCGAATTCAAGGCTGCTTACGGACAGGCTTTGCGAGAACTGAAGACGCCGGAACTGGCGCAGCGATGGTTGTCGAATTACCTGCCTGCGGAAATTCGCGACGGGTACTACAACATCAAACAGAAAAGAATCGACGACTTAATCAGGCAGGCCGAACTCGCAACCGGAACGCCGGTTATGTCGATCATGACCGATCGCAAAGGCACCGGGTATCTAACCGGCATCCCGCCCGGCACGTACACGATTTCAAATCTACTCGGGAGCGAAACCGAAGGTGCGAACGTCCTTTGGATCTGTGAAAGGGAAGTGAAAGCAACCGATTTGTCAGTCGCCATGAAGCGACCGTTCACGTTGTCGAACGAGAACGATCCGAACGCGAAATGCGAGATTGTCAAGCGGCCATTGCCGATTTGCATTAAATAGGTACGCACGGGTCTCGCGGGCCATGAGGAAGCACTCCAGAGGAGTGCGTACCCGGTAGCGCCTGATGACACGCAGAGCCATTCTCATAGTCGTTGTTGCTGCCGGCGCAGTTGTTTTCTGCGTCGCGCAAACGCGGCCTCGGACGGCCCCGGCAAAGTCGAAGCAAACGGCGACTGTGTCGGCAGCAAAGTATTCTGTCTTCCTTCATTCTTCCGACAAACATAAAGGCCTTGCCTGCAGCGCATGTCACAAAATTCCGACGGCGTGGACTGCCCGGCGGGACTTTCCTGACGTCGCCGATTTTCCGGATCATGATTCCTGTGTCCGCTGTCATCGGCAGCAGTTCTTTACCCGGCAGGCATTCAATGGCTCGGGCCCGACAATTTGTACGGTCTGCCATCTGCGCGCCGCGCCGCGAGAAGACGCACGCTTTGCCTTCGGCAAACCGAATAATTCGAGTCAAGTCCTGAAACCTAAAGAAGAACGCCAATTCACGATCGAGTTTCCGCACGACAAACACCAGAACGTGATTGCTTCGCTCATGACTGGGGCGCAACCGTCTCGATTGCACGAGACAGTGCAAGCGAGGACTCTTGCGCTCCAGTCACGGCAACGCATTACTTTCAAGAATGTTTCATTCTCTCAGCCGCTCGATGATCAGAAACCTGTTTACTACAATTGTGCGGTTTGTCACTTGACTAATAACACGTTGATTGCGGTACCGCCCGCGCGCGGAGCTGACTCTTTTGAACCACCGAGGGGCACTTTCAAGACCACGCCGGACACGCACGATGCCTGTTTCAATTGCCACTGGAAGGCTCAAAAGCCAGCCGGTGCTGACTGCTCAGGTTGCCACAAACCGGCGGCGACGTTTGTGCTGCCGATTTACCCAAAGCGAATCTCAGCCAGGTTCAGCCACGAAGGCGGCAAAAGCGAGCACGTGATGGAATGCACCAGCTGTCACATCAACATCACCCGCGCGGTTTCTCTGCGCGGGTTGACGCCGGACGTGCCGATTGCGGCCTGCACCACCTGCCATAAGGACAGCAGGAAAACGACATATCCAAAGGCGGTAACGATCGAAGAAGAGTTCGCACAGTTCGAAAAGAGCGGCGCTTGCACGTATTGCCACACCTCGGATGTTGGTAGGAAAAAAGCCCCGGCGAGTCATGATGCGGCAGCGCAGTGATCGTCGGAAGTCAGAAGTCAGAGGTCAGAAGGAGAAAGAGTAACTCAGCAGATGATCGTTCGCGCAACACTTCTGATCCTGCTAATCGCTGGGCAGCTCGGCTTCGCCTCCTCGCAGGGAAACGAGCCCGATTACTCGAAGTTTTTGCACTCAAGCCCGAAGCATGCGTCAATCGCCTGCGCTAACTGTCATCATCGAAACGACAATTCGTCGCGACCGACCCTTTCCGGCCACAAAGATTGCACCAGTTGTCACCTGACCCAGTTCACCACTGCGAACATTCCCATGTGTTCAATCTGCCATGAAAGTGTGAACGGCAGCGATCCGCCGCGAATATCATTTCCGGATCGATTCAAAGAGAGTTTCAACGTTAGATTCGATCACGCGCAACACATGACAGGCGATGGCCTGCCAAAGAGCGGCTGCGCTTCATGTCACAACTCTCCTTTGCGTCGCGGCGCGGCCTGGTCAATTCCGGCGGGGCTTTCCGCGCACGATGGCTGCTACACGTGTCACACGCCAAGCGCACAATCAAACGGTCGCGATCTCGGATCGTGCGGCGTCTGTCATGCGCAAAAGTCCTACGCGCGAACGCCGACAGACTCAAGCGCTTATCGCGTTGGGTTTAGTCACGCGCAGCACAATTCGCGCCAACGACTCGGTTGTTCAGAGTGCCACAGTTATACGGCCGGACTTCCGCAACGGCGACAGGTGAGCTCACCGCGCGTGCTCGAACATTTCCCGGCAGGGAACCGGACGTGCGCCACTTGTCACAATGGCAGACGATCGTTTGGTGGTGACCTGGATTTTAAGAATTGCCGGCGATGTCACACGGGATCGAGTTTTAGGATAGGGTGATTCACCACAGAGGACACAGAGAAGACCGAGGAAGACGAAATGAGCAAGAGCCGATGGCCTGAGACCGTGCGCCACAGACAGATTCAACTGAACTCTTTCCTGTTTTCGTTTTTCTCTGTGTCCTCTGTGGTTAATCTAATAGCGTTGTCTTACAATTCGAGCAGAATGGGGGATGAACAATGAAGCAACTGCTGATCGTATTAACAATTGCTCTGAGCGTGTCATTGATCTTTGTTCTCAGTAGTACCGCCAGCACCCCATCCTTCTTCGGCCAGCAGGTTCCCAAAGAAAGCAAAGAACAACCAAAGAAGGTTAAGTTAGATAGCGACAGCCTTGACGACAAATGGGGTGAAGTCGCTTTTGATCACGAGACTCACTCGGTCAAGAAGTACAATCCCGACGGCGCAGCCGTTACGCCGTGCACGTTTTGCCATCACACCGATCAACCGAAGGATAGCTTAAGGCCGCCGCTGGTCACATCTGAAAGAAGTGTTGCGCTCACCGCCGACATGCTGAAAGATGCGGCCGCAACGCCGGTGAAAACGTGTCGCGCGTGTCACTTGCAAGCCGGGGATGACAGCAAGCAACTCCCGGTGGTTGCGAAGAACGGCAAGCAAGTGAAGATGGATAACGAGAACGCCTATCACGTCAACTGCTTTGAGTGTCACGATGCGGCCATCAAAGCCAAGCCCGATTTGGCGGCAAAAATTTCCGGCTCTGATCCGAAGGGCTGTGTGAAGTGTCACGTCGCGAAGTAAAGTCGAATCCACAGATTTCACAGATTACACAGATAAAATCGAACCTAATAGCCACATGATTTGTAGTTCCATGTTGTAATCAATCTGTGAAATCTGATTAATCTGTGGATGATTTCTTAGCGTTGCCCAGACGACAACAAACTCGGGTTCCAATGTCTCTGGTCCCCGGTGTGTTGGACGTGACATGAGGTGCAATTTGGTTTGTCCGACGCGATCACCTGACGACCGGCGCGCGCATCTCTTTGACCGTTGTGACATTTCGCGCAGGTGGTCCGCGGCGTCGCGAGATCGATCGGATTGCGCGTAGCGTGACAACTGGAACAGCTCAGCTCACCTTCTTTGTTTGACGGCAAACCTGCTACAGCGCGGACTCGATAAAGATGCATGGCATGAAATTGCTTGCTGCGCCATTGATCCTCGTTATCAGCCGGTAAGCGTTCAAGTTTCAAGATCGCTTTGCGTTGTTCCATTTCGGCGGCGTCCAATCCGGCCCACTGCCAATGACCATTGATGACGGGATAACCGAACGTACCGCCGTGCGGAGTCGATACTGTCTGGCCATTGAAACTCCGTTTGTTCTGATTGCTATGACACTCAAAGCACGAAAGCAGCGCGCCATCGATGGCGCTAAACTGCGAGCCACGATGTTCCAAGTGACAATCAACACATTCGACCCCGGCATTGATGTGTGGCTGAATCACCGTTGGGGTGAACCCTTCGGTGGTGTGACACGAGACACATTTTGCTACCATGCTGCCCCGCACTGAATGACATGAGGTGCATGCGCCCGCGTTTACTTGACTCGCGATTGGCGGATTCAGGGTAAGCTGGGCGCGCGTATGCGCATCCGATACTTCACCTGGCGCGAACGCCCGTGCATAGAAAAGCGCGCCTGCTACCGACAGCAGCGCTACGAAAATCACTGCCCACAGCATTAATGACGCGGGCCAACGCCGCTTTAGATCGGTTGTCGCGATCCAGACTGACTGCGCTCTGCCTCTGGGGCGCCCGGTCCGTGGAAACAGTGGCGAAGGCTTAACGGACTTGGTGGCAGCTGTAATCCGCTTGTCCCAAAAAACATCCAGCGCCCGGGAACTGGCCTCAGTTGATCGAGTTTTTCGCGCTGGCTGCTTCCTTTGATGGACACTGCCTTGAGGTTCCGCGCCGGGATCACGCAACGCTCCCGAAGGTAGAGTCTCCGCTAATTCCCAAAGACCGGACACTTCACGTCGAGTGACGGCGTCACTGGACCTCGCGGCTATCTGCAATGAAACCTTCAGCTCCAATGCACCACGAGTGAACGAGATATTGAGCGCAAAAGGCCCAATGCCCAGGACGTCTCCGTCGGCGAGCGCCTCATAATCCGCCAGCACCTCGCCGTTGAGCATCATGGGATTGCTCAGTCTAAGATTGCGAATAAAGAATTCACCTTCGGAATTCGTTATGCCGGCCTGGAGACGCGAGACGGTCGGATGGTTCAACAGCAATTCGGTGGTCGGAAGGCGGCCGATGAGCAAGCCCTCAGCCACGATCGTAACCGGATCGATCTGCAGGTCTTCACGAATGATAATGAAGGTGGCTTCCATTGTTAGTTGTCAGTTGTCAGTTGACTGGAGCGGAAGCGTCTCGCTTGCAATCAACGGGTGTGAAGCTTCAGCTGGCAAGCGAGACGCTTGCGCTCCAGTCCTCATCGCACTCTGAAAAAAACCACTTGCAAGATGTGCACAACCATCAAAGCCAGCATCACGGAGGTTGAGATCACGTGTGGCGCCAGCCAGAGTCTCAAAAGTCGATGCAGGTAAATCAGCGACTCGACGCGACGCAGCGTTGCGGTTCGTTCCACGGCTCTTAGCAACAAGTCACGTTGTTGTTTATCGGCCAGTGCGGTGAGTTCGTTTCTAAAATGTAAACGCGCCTTTGCCAACGACGAGGTCAGGTCTTCTCGCCGCAGATACTGTCTCAGCAAATAAGAGATCGAAAAGAAATGTCGCCGTACCGCGCCATTGATCAGGCTGCGCGTATGATCGTTACACTGGCTTGCGGTGGTGGCCAGGTTGTCACGAAGTTCAGCCCGGCGCCCTTCGAGATCTTCGATCAACAGCGGATCACCTTCGATGCTGGTCATGGTTCGCGGCACGATCACATAGCAGAAGACACCGAACAGTCCTGTCAGGATAGTCGCATCGAACCAAAGCATTAGCGTCGTGGTGAGCAGGCTGCCTCCGTGACTGCCACCATGAATCATCAGGACGATTCCGGCCATCACGCCGAGATAGACATGAGCCAGCAGCCAGTAACGCAGAGCTCCGGCGCGTCTTTGATAAATTGCCTTGCGCAGTGGATAAGTCATTACGCCGGCAACGCCAATCAATCCAGTCAATCCCGTCACCCAACGCATGCTCAGCCAGGTACCGCCCAACTGCTGATTGAATCCATAGTGCAGGGCGGCCCATGAGATCAGAACCACGACCGCTGTTGTTCCCAGGATGCCAACGAGGTGCCAGGCCCGCGCAGTTGGATCGCTCTGGTGAATGTTCCGGCCGATGGCGTGGGTTTTGTCGCGAAACACGAGCCCAAGCGTTTGCTGAATCTCGCCGAAATACTCTTCCGGACGCACTCGCACCAAAGCCCCGGTTGGACAATTCTCTTCGCAGGAGTAGGCCGGGCGTTTTGCGCCGGGCGGATTGAGCGTTGTGTTCTCGCAAAGATTGCACTTGATGGCAATCATGTCGTCGCTCTCAGCAATTGGCGCGGGGACGGCCGCGTTGAAACTAAAAGCACTTTTGATTCGTGTTAGCAGGTGTGTGCGTGTCGCAGCCGCCGCCTCACGGGGCACCATCGTGATTGCGTTGTAAGGACACTGCGTCGCGCAATCGAAACAGCCAATGCAGGTGTGTGAGTCAATCTCGACATCGCCCGTCAAATCACGAAAAATCGCGCCGGTCGGACATCCCGTCAGGCACTCCGGATCCTTGCAGTGCAGGCACACCGAGGGTGCCAAAACATGCTGCGTGGATGGGCTGCCGATCTTGACCGGGCGCTCTATGTGAATTCCGCGCCGCAGCAGCCTCGATTGTCCGTGGACCTTGTGACAGGCGAGTGAGCAATTGCCGCAACGAATGCAGAGGTCCATGTCCATGACCAGCAGGTTAATACCATCGACAATGCCGGTTGCGATCTCCTTTTCAGCAGCGGCCAGTGACTTCTTATCCGGCCGCGCTAGCAGGCCCGGGTCGTCATCAGCCTTGGAGAAATCAGCGAATGTCCTGGCCACCCGATCAGTCAAAAGCGGGTCGGCCCGAAGTTCACGCAGAGGGATCTCGAGCACCTCCGTCCGGGCCATCAACTCCGCAGAGTACTGCCAGGTGGCCTGTCCGTTGAGCGCTTCGAGGCCAAGGCAATTGCCGCCTCCGAGAAAATCCTCTGGAATCAAACTGCTTGAAGCCGCGCCTGCGCCTTCAGTGATCTCTTGGTAAATTGGCACGCCACGCACGCGACGCACCCAGCCGCTTCGAATCAAATAGATTCTGTCGATTGAAGTCCCTTCTTTAATCAACAGATGATGCTTGCCATAGGCCATGAACTGCGAAAAGTTGCCGAGTGCGACAAGTTGTGGTCCAGTCAAAACATCGCCGACGCTCTCTTGCAGCTGGGCAATCGTATTTCCCAGACCATGAGCGCGATAGGTCGCGTCAATCCTCTCGGCGAATTTTTTTAGCGATCGCAGCAGGCGAAGCGCCGGCCTGACAATTTCAAGCACAGTCGCGTCCCGGCCATTGGCAGAGGAAATGATGGTGGCATTGCGGGGCGCGCCAGCGAGGATCGCCATTTCTCCGAAGCACGTGCCTGGTGACACCGCGCCGACCTTAGTTCCCAGACCAGAGTCGCCGCTGGTAAAAACGTCCAGCTCTGTGTCGACCGAAAAGTAGAAGGTATTTCCACCCCAGTCACCCTCATTCATCAACACTTCGCCCGGCGCGTAGGTTAGCAGGCGAGCGTATGGGCCGATCTGTTTGCCGTCCGCCTCCTTTCCTTCGACAATCATCTTCAGATTGTTTTTGTTTTTGTCTTCGAGCAGTTCGGACAATATGTCGATCTCTTTGATCGCCGCGAGGATTGCTTCAGGGTTAGTGTTAGCCTTAGGCATTGCGAAGAGGTCTGCTTTTTTGATCGTTTAGATGCGGCCTGCGGCCCGACCTTTTACTGCGCTCCTGGCGAGCGGGACCCGGTTCTAAACGGAGGGCTGGCCGCAGCTTAGCATGTGAACCGCAACTGAGGTAAGTGACACGATGGCAAGCCATAGTAAGCCTCAACAATGTACCGGTCGTGCCAGCATCCAGGGTCCTGAGTAGCGCAGTCAACGACCCCCTTTAGCAGGCTCTTTCACTGATCTAACCAAGTCTCGATAATTCATTGACATTGAGCGTCGCCCTGCGATACTGTGCGCCCGTTTCTAGAATCCAAAAAGAAATAAAACCCCACCGCTCCGGAAGAGCGGCCGAGCTATCGAGGAGGTCCCGATGCTTTCCTTCTTGTTCTCTTCTTTCTCACTCTTTCTAAGTGATTCCCATAGACATTCAGCAAATCCTGGACGCCGCTTGAGCGGCGCTAGCAGGTACGCTTTGACCAAAGCCAGGCGCCACAAGAATCGGCGAAAGTTTCATTTCGCGATCAGCGTCCGCGATCTGGTGAACCGAACCGCCATCGTCTTACTGGCGATAACGTTGGTATCGAGTTCCACACCGGCAGCGCCACAAACGATCGTTTCTTTGACCAAGGACTCGTACGTGGGTTTCACGTTCTGGTTTCGGGCGAGCGGCCTTGCTGGGCTGGTTCAGGGACCTGACAAAGTCAAAGCGCAGGAGAAACAAGAAGAACGAGATGCGAAGATCTCGTCGATTGAGATCTATCCCGGGGACGTTATTATTCCCGTCGGGGACAAGGTCAACTTCGCGGCCGTCGGTTATGATCACGATGGCGCGGCGGTTGGCGGGTTGCGATTTAATTGGAGCGTTCAAGACGAAAGTCGGAAGAGCAGTGCTCGCATCTCACCGCGCGGCGAGTTTGAGGCGGTGAGCCCCGGTACCTTCAAAATCCTGGCCGAGGTCGGAGGTCGGCGGGCCGAGGTAAGAGTTGTCGTGGGTGATGGTCACAAAAAGCCCACCAGCAAAGACAGACCCGTAAGTATTCGGCAAACGTCGAATCGCGACAGGCCCGGCAAAATGGGAGCGCTGCCAAAGGACACAGCGGGGCAGAATGGCCAAGTCGCCAGCACCAGTGTCGAAAAGACGAAAGACACTCGATCATCGATCGCCTCAGCAAACACACCGAAGCAAACCCGGCGCGCAATTTCAGGCGCACGCCGTCTCGCGCACCCACGAATTACCGCTGCGCCGGCGGCAATGCCGCTGCCTATTGATGAAGGATGGAACGACGGCAACTACGGGAGTTCGTCTGAGCCCGGTAACGGCATCGGCGACCCGCCGGGCGGCTCGCTCGACGATGGCGCCGGCAGCGGAAACTTTCAACTGAAAGCGCCGATTCTAAGTCTTTCGGGACGCGGTATTAACGTTAACCTGGGACTCTCCTACAACTCTCGTCTTTGGAACAAGGGAAGCGGACAAATAACTTATGACATAGATCACGGCTGGCCCGCGCCCGGATGGTCTTTGGGTTTTGGAGAAGTTCTGTTCATGGGCGTCAATGGCGGCAGCATGATTGCCGAGGCTGACGGCACCCGCCGCACTTATGCGGGTCAGGCGTCGTATTACAGCTATTCGTATTATGGCACCACCTATTCCAGCGCCTATTTCAACGGGCACACCGCAGACGGATCCCTGGTCGATTATTCATCCGGATTCTATGCGACCAACGGCACCTACAATTCAGGTTACGCTTACGCTCGCTATGCAAATGGAACTTCCGTCAGCTACGGCGCCTTCGGTCAAAACAGCGTCTATCCGACAAACATCACCGATGTTAACGGCAACTACATTACGATCACCTATGTAAACAATACCGGTCCGCGGATCCAAACAATCACGGACACGATGGGCCGGGTCGTTAATTTCTATTACGACGCCAACAGTTTGCTGACCGCAGTGACCACCCCGGGATTGAGCGGGGGAACGCGGACGCTGGTCAGGTTTCACTACCATCAAATTTCGATCACGAGTGGCAGCTATTCTTTTAGCGGTCTCACGCCCGTTGTAGGCAATCCCTATCCCTGGGTGCTCGACGGCATTTATTTTCCGGGTACGACCAACGGTTATTGGTTTGGCGACACCGACTCTTATTCAACTTACGGCATGCTGGCAAAGGTCATCGAGCAACGCGGGATGGGGTTCTCTGCGTCGTCTCTAACGGAACAGGGCAGCTTGTCGCAGGGCCAGTTCAAACTGAAACGCCTTTACAACTATCCGTTGTCGCCGAGCGATCCGGGCGGCAGCGGTCTGACCGACGCTCCTACTTACAGTTCCATGACGGAGAGCTGGACGCGGGATGGAACCAACATCGATCAGGCCACCACCAGTTATGAGATTCACGAGAACGCTACGCCGCGCAGCGTCACCATTACTCTTCCGAACGGCTCAAAGAGCATTCAAAACTCGTACAATCATCCGGGACAATACGATGACGGGCTTGTCTATTACGACGAGACTCGAGATTCTGCGAACGTTCTGCTCCAAAGCAGCTCGTCATCCTGGCAGCCAGGTGTTTACGATTCGCCGCGGCCCACGCTTTTGCAAAAGACGGATGATAAAGGACAGGTCACGGCGACTGAGTTTGTCTACGGATCTGTATACAACCAGGTGATTGAGGCGCGAGACAAGGGCTACGCCAACGAATTGCTTCGCTCGACTCGCAAGGTGTACCAAAACAACGCCAACTATACGGCCAATCACATCTTTAATTTGCCGCTCACCGTCGAGATGTACGCGAGTGACAACGTGACGAGAGTTTTCCGGGCTGAATATCAGTACGATGGTCAAACTCTCACCGACACCCCAAATGTCACGATGCATTATCAAATGTACAATCCTTACGCCCCGCAAACCTGGGTCGACGGTTATTGGGACACGCAGTACGACGAATATGGCTACCCTTACTACGTATGGGTCGAGGGCTATTGGACCACTGAATACAGTTCGAGTACCGACTACCGCGGTAACGTCACCCAACTCACCAGGTATGCGGACGCCGCCGGCTTGACCGGCGCGGTCAACGACACCAGGCGTTACGACATCACCGGTAACCTGATCAAGACCAGCTCATCTTGCTGCGAGCAAACCACCTTCGCGTTCACCTCTGATACTCAATACGCTTATGCGCAGTCAAAGACGCGCGGCTCGGCAACTGACGCGTATGCTCAGGTGACCATGAGTTCGACCGTGGACTTCAACACCGGGCTTGCTCTTTCGGCAACGGACTCTAACGGGCGCACTTCACAGACTAACTACAACTCCGCCTCACTGCGACCGGCGAGTGTGACCTTGCCAACCGGGGCTTATACTGATTATGCGTACGACGATACGGCGATGAGTGTGACTGAAACCACCTATCTGTCGTCAGCCGACGGCGGCGCTATCTCAAACAAAAACATAAAGGCTTCGAACGGCCTGGGCAAAGTCCGGCAGGAACAAGCTCTGGGAGCGAATAACATCTGGGACATCGTCGATACCGTCTATAACAATCTCGGCCAGGTTTCGCAGCAAACGCGGCCCTATCGAAGCGGCGACACTCTACGCTGGGTCACGTTGTCGTACGACTCGCAAGGGCGGCCAACCAGAATCGTCTCTGCCGACGGCAGCACGACCGAAACCTATTACAACGAAAAAGACTTCGACTCGACTGACGGTTACGCACCCACTCGCCCCAGTGTGGCCAGCTCCAGCGCGGGCGAAACGACCCTGGTGCGCGACTCTTGGGGACGAGAGCGTTGGGCGCGCACCGATGCCAGCGGCAAATTGGTGGAAGTAGTCGAACCGAATCCAGCTGGAAACGGTTCGACGGCGACGTTTGGCCTGGTCACAACCTATAGCTACGACTCGATGGGCAATCTCGTAACGATTACTCAAGGCTCGCAAACACGCTCGTTCCGGTACGATGCCCTGGGCCGCCTGACCGCGCGGAAACTCGCCGAGACTGACGCTACACTCAACGATGCCGGCGCCTACGTCGGCTCGGGAAGCTGGAGCGACGTATTAACTTATGACGAGCGCTCGAACCTGATCACGCGCAAAGACGCGCGCGGTGTGAAGACCGTCTACAACTACAACAACGATCCTCTCAATCGTTTGCAATCCATCTCCTGGGACACCAGCGACTTTGGGGATTCGACGCACCCGATACTCGCTGCGGCAACGGTCACTTACAGTTATCGAACCAAGTCTTACGGCTCACAACTCATGGACGTGACGCAGGTAAGCTCGATGGCGGCTGCGGGCATTAGCACCGAAAGTTATGGCTATGATTCCGAAGGCAGACTTTGGACTCAAACCATAACTCTGAATAGCCGGTCGGGTTATCCTCTGGTCACTGATTACACTAATGATTCGTTGGATCGTCTTACCGATATTCGTTATCCGGCTGAATATGGCAACGGCGCTCAACCGCGCAAAGTGACTCACCACAATTTCGACGTCGCGAGCCGGACGACCTCCGTCCTGGTTGACGGGCAGACGCAGGCTTCGAGCATCACCTATAACGCGGCGAGCCAGACTAGTTCTTTGTTGGTCGGCAGCGGCACCAACCAGATCACCGAGAACTATGGCTACAGTACGTTGACAGGATTGCTGGACACTCAAACGGTGGCGCGGGGCGGCACGACGCTGCTCAACCTGTCTTATGATTACGCCAATGCGAGCGGCAAGCGCAGCGGCCAGCTTCTCAAGATTTCGAACAACCTCAACCACACGAGGGATCGCGGGTACGAATATGACGCGCTGGGAAGATTGCAGCGGGCTACGGGCGGCCAGAACGTCAATTGGACGCAGCGGTATAACTACGATCGTTACGGCAACCGCACCGAAGTCTTCTCGTACAGCGCGGACGATTACGTAAAGAACTTCTATCAAATCGCGTTCACCCGGCAACCGTATACGAACGAGTTGCAGGACGCTACAGCCAGTCTGCAGACGGCTTATGCACAGGGGCAGTCGCAGTTTCTCACCGCGATGGGAAATCTGGGCGAGTCGCTTTTCAGTTCGACTACCTACGCCAATCGTAACCGCAGTAATCACGATTATGTTTATGATCTCTACAAGGCGTACCTGTTCCGCGATCCCGACGCGGGTGGTTGGGCCTGGTGGGAATCTCAGGTTGCGGCCAACGGCCGGGCTGCGGTACGCGCCGCCTTCCTGGGGAGTGCCGAGTTCGCCCAAAAAATGAATGGCACAAGTCCTTACTTACCGCCGGCCGGCACCGTAACGGCTGACGGGTGGATCGGGGTAGGAATTGATACGGCTTCGAATCGCATTACCAGCTCGGGATATGACTACGACAAAGCTGGTAACGAGACGCGGGCGCAGGTAACCTCAAGCACGTTCCAGCGCTTTCGTTATGACGCGGCGAATCGGTTGGTCCAGGTGCTGGCCGATGACAACACGACTGTGTTGGCGAGCAATACCTACGGTTGTTCGAATCAACGTTTGATGTTGCAGGAAGGCAGTCTGCGCACGTACTACGCGTGGAGCGGCGGCGCCACCATCGGTGAATATACCGAAGTCGGCGGCTCGACAACTCCAGCGTGGTCCAAGGGCTACATATTTCTTGGTTCACGGTTGCTTTCAACACTGACTCCAAACGGCGGTGGCGGTGAAGTGGTCCAGTATCATCATCCGGATCGCCTGGGTACTCGGGTCGTCACGAACCCGGCGGATGCCAGCTCTTTCGAACAAGTCACTCTGCCTTTCGGGATGGCCCTTAGCGCCGAGAGCACGGGCGCGTCTAATAGAAGATTCACGACCTATGATCGCAGCGCCTCAACTGGTTTGGATTATGCCGTGAACCGTCATTACGATCCGCAGCAGGGCCGGTTTACTCAGGTCGATCCGGCGGGGATGCAGGCTACCAGCCTCGAACATCCACAGACGCTCAATCTGTATTCCTACTGCACCAACGATCCGATCAACCATACCGATCCAAATGGGCTTGGTTTCTTTAGCTTCCTCAAGAAGCTGTTCAAGTTCCTGATCAAGGTGGCCATAGTCGTGGCCCTGGTCCTGGCGGTGGTTTATTTGGGTCCGGTGTTGGCAGGACTGATCGGCAAGGCAATAGCCGCCGGTTTCACTCTGGCAGGACTTGGTTGGGCAGGCTTAGCCTTTGGCCTGGGCCTGGGAGTAATGTTTATAGGCGGAATGGCCTTAGGCATGGTGTATTCAACGATCGCCGATGCCCTGAAGCGATGTAAAGTGCCGAACTTTGCCGGCTTATCAGCCAGAAGGAGAGATGAGCTCACGCGACTGGGTGTGACTCCCGAGCAATGGAATAACCTGCCGAACAAAAATCGTCTGACCTTCTTCAATGTCACTGCGGCAATCGCTGCGGCTGGTTTGTCGCTGGAAGGTTGGCGAGTCGATTGGGCGCACGGCGGCATCAAACACGAACGCGTCTTCTTTGTCGCCGGTCCAGGCGCCTCAAACCTGATGGGCCAGGTAAGAGCCACTGGGATGTTCAACCACGGAACCAACCCGCGCCGTGAGCACGGCGACTACACCGACAGCTTCCGTGCGGGATTGCATCCGAGCCTGCAACTGTCATTTACGCCCGACGGAACCAGACTCGACGCGGACCTGGATTCATTCAATCCCAGCAGAGGTCTCTTTGCGCTAGTCTTGCACGGCGCTGAGGTCACTGGGCACCAGATTGGACATCTCTTTGGCGGCCAGGGGACGGACCCGGTGGCCATTGGCAACCGCAAAAACTGGGAGTGCAGCTAGCGGAGAGAATTACGCGAAACTTGCACTGCTGAGGAAAATGTTAAGAAATCCAAAGCGCCGTCGGTGGCGAAAGCACTCCAAATTTGTAGCGCAACTTATGAAAAGAGTTTCGGCGCCTGTTAGGAGGATCATGTTAAAGAGGACGCTGGCATCGGTGCTCGCTTGTCTCGTGTTGAGCTTCGTCTGCGGCGTGCCGGTCACGGCCGGCGCCCAGACTGGGAAGGATGCGGAACTTGCCGGCAAGGTCAAGGCTAAGATTGCCAAGCTGGGAACCGGATCGAAAACTCAGGTTGAAGTTAAGCTGAAGAATGGCACAACGGCGAAGGGCCACGTCACCGAGATTAGTGACGATTATTTTGTCGTCACCGACAAAGCGGGAAACACTACTAAAGTCGTTTATGCCGAAGTGGGGCAGCTCAAAACCAACAAGGGCTTCGAACGCGGCGTCTTGGTTGCTGTGATCGTGATTCCCGTGGTCCTCATTCTATCGATCCTGGCTAAAGGAAACTGACAAGCCGCGAGAGTGACTCCAATACTGGGAGCGCGGGCGCCCTCGCCCGCAATGACTGCGAATGCTGGGCATTCCCCACGAGACTTGAGTATGTTTGCCATTAGGTTGCGGACGAGGGCGTCCGCGCTCCCAGTGTAAGCGGCCGTTGCTTTCAGTGTTCACATACTTTTTAGGCAAAGCCGATACGCGGGGATTCACCGCATGAATGAACGTGTTGAGGGGCAGGTTTCGGAAAGCCTTAAGGAATGGGATGCGATATCACGCCGGATTCTTGTCGATAACTTTGTGCAGCGCGGTCTTCGCCGGCTCTTGCGGCTTAGCGGCCGGCACCGACGACAATCGTCAAACTGTCGTGAGACTTCAAAGAATTCAGACGTTCGACGGTTTTCATACGGGTTCTTTCGCACCCGACAATAAACTCCTTACCCTGGTGAATGTCTTCCATGTGGACGTCATTGAAGCGCGAAGCGGCCGAAAGCTAAAGCGCTTTGACCTCGCCCACTCGACCTTCCTCAACGCAGCTTTATCGCCCGACGGGCGTTTGCTCGCAACTGCAAGCAAGACTATCGAGACGGCGAAAGCTCAGCTCGAAATCACGCTTTGGGACGTTGCAACAGGTCATAAGAATCTTACCCTGCCGGCGCCGGATGACGATTGGCGACGCCCGGTTAACGATCTCTCCTTTTCGCCGAACGGAGAACTTGTCGCGTCGAGTGTAGGCGGCATTGCGCGGCTTTGGGACGTCAACTCAGGTAAGGAAGCGCGCCAGTTTCCCGCGCCCGCCGATCGGCCGGGACTACAGGCGGAACGAGCCCTGCTCTCGCCGGACGGTAAGCTGATAGCTGTGTATTTCATCTCCGCGGGGCAGGGTGATAACAACCTCGTGCAGATAAGTGAACTCGCGAGTGGAAACCAACGAACGTTCGCGACTGAGATCTACTCTGACTGGAGCTTCTCCGCGGACTCAAGGTTTCTGGCCTCTACGGCGATCGCTGATAAGGGAAAACCGGCCGAACACTCCGTCGCTGAGATTTGGGAAGTTGGATCGGCTCGGCGCGTCAAAGCGATCGAAGTTCCGCGGGATTGGCGCGGAGCATACACAGTTGCGTTCTCGCCCGACTCGAAGTTGTTAGCAGTGGGAGGTTACAAAAAGTTCGGCATCTTTCAGATCGACACCGGCGAGTTGCTGGTTTCGGAAACGCACCGTCGTCCCACTTTCCTGCAGGACTCAGAGATGCCGAATCAGGTAAGCCACGTTGAGTTCTCACCTGACGGCAATCTTTTATTAAGCGCAGGAAACGACACCGTGGTTAAGCTGTGGAGCGTCACGAGACAGTAATGAGACGGCATCCAAAGAGAGAGGCCTCGGTGTTTCCTGTTCGAATTCGTCGGGCGAGGAAATTAGGATGGCGCGCAGAATTGAAGCCAGCATTCGGTAGATTCAGCTGCACGAATGGTGTCGACACAGATACAAACTGATTCCCTAACGTCGTTTCAATTGGGCTAGACCGTGAGCAATCGGTAAGAACTTGCTCGCTTCGAAAGGATAGGTAACCACCTCGGTATCAAGGTCAACGATAAGTTGATAGAGGAGTTCAGCTGACTGCCAGCAGTTGATGAGGCGGGCGACAGCGGTCTGATAGGAGTTACGGGCATTTTTTCCTATTGGGATGGCTTCACATTTGGACTTGCGGAGCGGACTAGACAATAACGGCGACGGTGTCGCCAACGATCGAGCGAGAGTATAGCCAAGAGCCGATCCGCGCCGAGCCATCTCGTCGGTAGATAAGACTCAATTCCCAGGTCCGGGTTCCGTAAGCACAATATTCTCCAGCACGATCGGGACTCCTCTGACAAGGAATTACTTCGATGTGGTGGAGCGCAAATGTCCTAGCGTATTGATCGTGACAATCGAGGAGCGACTGCGTCCTTTTTTCACCTCATCCCGGCGAGCCATTGCTGATCAAGAAGAGTGCTCGGTTCCATCAGAACTGACACACCGTCCCCCAAACGTCCCCCAACGATACGCAAATCAGGCAATGCATGCACGGCATGCAGCGCATGCACGTACATTGTTTCTGGGCGATTTTGTAAGTATTGAAAATAAAGGATCGAAAATTTAGATTCCCAAGCTGAAAGTTGCGAGTTCGAGCCTCGTCGCCCGCTCCGAATTTGCTGAGTAATTTTTGATCTCAATTTTTCCAACCTTAGAGAAACGGTTAGAGTCGTCACGCAAACGTCCCGCAGATTTTCTCTGCGTGAAGGTCAGCCTCTATGGCTGAACCAGTCCTTCCAAAGATGCAGGACCAACCACAACTGCTCCTGAATGACGACTTCATTCTTCGTCGCTCTTCTTCTCCAGGGGACCATAAAGGTGCGAACTGATTCCGGGGTCAAGCGAATATTTTTTACGGCAGCCGCTGGTTGAGCATCGAAGGGCAATGAAAGCCATGGCTCGCGGAAGCTCACGGTTTTTCATAAACCAACGCCAGACATTTCCCGACCGCGCATTTTCCACACTCAGCAGGGTAATGCCGAGATTGATTCCTATGACATCGCGATCAAGCCAATTGCGTTCGGGGTTGAACGCATCGATGAAGCCGTAACGCCCATAGATCCGATCTCCGAATTTATCGCGCATCGTTTTCAAAGTGGCGAGCGACAGCTCGGGCGTGAACATCATTGAGCCTGCCGCGGCGGACGGGACGATGGTGCCGTCAATTTGCGAGTCGGCCGGTGGCCCACCCCAGACGACATATCCTTTGGCGCTGTCTGAAGCAGTAATGCCCCACATGTTTGGGCCATACGCGGGAAACTCTCCGGCGAGGTTGATGCAGAAGGCACGATGAGCCAGCGTCGCATTGATCGAGTTTTGAAAGTAATCGATGCGGTCGCCTTTAGCCTCGCGCCGGCCACGAAAGTCGACCCACGCGTGAGCATACTGATGCATGAAGAGCGGCACACCGATACTGGTGAAGTAGCTGAAGCCCTCGTAACGATAGCGATCACGCCACAGTGCGTACCACGAGCGCGGCGAGATCGGATGAGTCGGCGATCCGATAGCCAGCAAATACAGGATCGTGTCTTCGCTGTAAGTGTCCCAGCGCGGGCGCAGAAAGCCGCTTTCCGGTTTCCATCCGTGTGAAAGCAGGAGTGGATCGCCGTTGAGCATCCAGCGGAAATCGACGCGGTTGTAAATCTTAGTGGCCAGGCGAACGATCTCGGGATCGTCGCTGAAACATTGCCTCGTAGTAAGAATCCCAGCCAGGAGCAAAGCAGAATCGATGGAAGAGATTTCACTATTCCAGCGCCGCTCGCCGGTTTTGTAATCCATCCAATGATAGAACCAACCGTGTTCATTCACCGCGCGTTCGGCAAAAAACGTCAACGCGGCGCGCACCCGCGCCCGCGATTCCCGTTGGGCCATCCACCCACGTTCGGTGGCGATGCAGAGCGCCGTTAGCCCAAAGCCCGTGGCCGCAATACTCGCGGTGTTTCGGTGAGTTTCGTCGTGAGGCGAGCCGTCAGTTCGTGCCCGGTCCAGTACCAGACCGGTATTGGCGTCGGCCTGGTCAATGAAATAGGTGAAGGTGCGACGAGAAAGATCTTCGAGAAAGGCATCATCGCTTTGGTTGAAGCGACTGGTGCGCGCAGCTTGGTAAACCGGGCGAGGTGGAGCAACGGCTGGCTGGGCAAGAAGAGTGCTCAGCAAGAGCAGAATAGCTAATAATGTGGAAAAGATTCTGTTCATCCAACATCACTCCAAAAGCTGGATTTTTCGTGGCCCTTATTTGATCGGAATAATGATGAGGTTGTTCAACCGCGAAGCGGTTGAGCCTCAGAGCCCAGGGTTGACGCGCGAATAGCGCGGCTACCCTGGGATCATATGCATTATGACGCAACCCCAATGGGGTTGCGTCCTCTCCACGACTCTGACCTCTGACCCAACGTAGCCGCTGCGCGGCAACGTTGGGCTGAAGGGCCGAACCGCTTCGCGGTTATCGCTTGGCCATTAAAGTCTAATCAAGAATCTCGTTACTTTAAATATCGCCTCGCCACGATCTCAGGCGTGTCGAGGTTCTTTCCGGCATTGAGATTAATCGCCAGCCGAATGAATTGGGCCATCGACCAGGCGAGAGGCGTAGCCGACCCAGTACCTTCGCCAAACTTGAGGTCCGGCGTACGGCTCTGCGGTCGGTCCCAAACCTGTTCCGGCAGCATCATTCCCTCGTTAGCAAAGCCGAGCATTGTGTCCAGTCGCTCACGGGCCTTCGCAAATTCGCCACGCGCGATTTCATATTCGCCGCGCTCTCCCGTCAGAAGCACCCATAGATGACCCTTGCCCGTGTATTTGCCGTCCCAATTCCACGGACGTCCATCCTCCATTTCACCGTATCCGTCGCGCACATATCGGAACCACGCATCGCCGTGCGGAGTCTTAACCCGGATCAATTCATCGACGACTCTAAGGGAGCTTTCGACGAGTGGATCATGCGCTGATTTAATACCGAGCCTGACGAGTTCAAGGAAACTGGGATCGACGATCTCGCGTTCATCAGCGCTGCCGCCGTTGTTGTTGAGCTCGATTCGATCTCCGGCGTTGGGGGTTCCTTTTTGGGTTAGCCGCAGATAGTACTTGCCCTCTCCGTATTTGCCTTTGGTGGTGGCTGTCCAACTTTCAACTTTGTTCGCCCAATCGTCGGCGACGGCGAGATACTTTCTCGCAGAATCTTCGTCGCCGTTTCGTCTGGCTATCTCCGCAGCGCAAACCAGACCTGCAATTTCGGCCGCGATAGTCGCCGGCGAATATCCGCCCTTTTCTTCCCACCGTTCCTGTTGCGTCGACGGGCCTGTCTTAACGATGTAATCCGCGGAAAGTTTGACGTGCGCATACGTGTTGCGATCCGTTCGACCGATTTGATAGGCGAGAATTAGGGGATACGAGACTTCGTCCATCTGGATCGCGTCGCCCAACGGTCTGCCGTCCACCCAGGTAATCTGCGGGAAGCCGCCGTCGGCCTTTTGCTGCCTCTGAAAAAGATAATCCAAGGCACGGCCCGCGGCGGCCCTGTCACCCAGAGCGAGAAATGCGGTCGCCACTTGATAAAGGTCACGTGCCCATACCAGGTGATAACCACTTACATGCGGTTCGTTGGCAGCGGCGCCGCCAATCCAGGGACTTGAAAGAGAAGCGACACTTGCGCCGCGGATGGTCTTATCTTCATGCGCCTTCAAAACCAGCACGGCCAGCCGGAACTGTGCGCGATACTTCGGGCTAACTTCAGGCAATCCGCGCACGGCTGATTGCCAACCGTGTTCGTATTCTCGCCGGCAGGAGATGAAGCCTCTTTTCAAAGAGCCGCGGGCCTGGTTCAGGGCCTGCTCAGCACTCCCACCAAAACCGAGAGCGAGGGTAAAGCGTGCCGGGTGATTGATTCTAGCGAGCTGGACCACGTTTCCGTTTTCCGCTCGGGAGTAAGACGTTCGAATTCTTCCGCTGTGCTTTAGTTGATCCAGTCCATCACTCGTTCCGGCGAATCCGTTGGTCGGCGTCGTAAAACCTCCGGACGAAAGCAGCGCGGAAAATTTGTCCGCATCACCGGCGACGAGCGCCGGCCCTTTAGTCCAGGCTGAATCGTGCATGCCGCTGTTGTTCAGAGAAGGGTCAAAGTAAACGTAGAGATTTAGAGCGGGGTTCCGGGTCTCGAATTTCACATCAATCAGGAGTGTATTTCGCTGCGGATCGGTCGTGTAGGTTTTAGTGATCGTCCATTGGTCATTTCGCGCGCGGTTGATTTGGCTGAACGACAGAGCGTGATTACTGAGGACCTTCACCTGTGAATTCGCATCTTCGATTTCCGTTTCAACTTTCGGACGCGCCGCATCTACCACTATGAACTGTAAGACCTGCACGTTTGGCATATCGACAGTTGGATAAAAGACCTCAGTCAACACACCTCCCTGCAAAGTGAACCAAACTTTCGACTGCAGAGTGTTCGAGGTGCCGACCCCCTGCTTGCCGGCGTTGGCCCACTTCGCGTCCTTGCCGGGCGCGCCGGGCGCCAGATTTTCTTTGGATTGGGCGGGGACATTTGCGGCGACGACGAGTAACCAAACCAGCGTCGCCAGATTGCGTGATCGAGACTGCTTCATCAGGCTTCGCCTCAAAAGCCCGGCCATGCCAACGCTTCCAGCCGCGTAGAGGTGAGGCTTTGCACAAAAAGTGTATAGCAGGCTGCCGGCCTGCTGATGTTGTCGGCTCATTCCCAAGCTCTTTCGCGAACTCGACAACAGGCTAGCAGCCTGTTGTACGCTTTTTGGGCAAAGCTTAGCGGCGGCATATGTGTCGCCCATAAATGGGCTAAGAAGAATAGGCAATCCCTTGGCATCTACAAATATTCCGTGCCTCACGGCTCTCTCCGGATTATTTGTCAGTAACCGTGAAGGTCGCTTCCAGTCCACCTTCCGAGCTGGTCCCTACGAAGACCTTGAAGTCGCCTGGCTCTACCACAAAGCGGTTTTCGCGATTGTAGAAGCCGAGTTGCTCCGGTGTGAGCGTAAATTCAATCTGCCTTTTCTCGCCCGGTCGCACAGTGATTCGCTGAAAGCCCTTCAGTTCTTTAACTGGTCGCGTTACGCTCGAGACCAAGTCCCGGATGTAGAGTTGTACAACTTCGTCACCGGTACGCTTTCCGGTGTTTTCGAGTTCGACAGTGACCTTCAGGCTGTCACTGGGTCGAATCCGCGGCGCGCCGAGCTGCAGATTCGACAACTTAAACTGCGAGTAGCTCAGTCCGAAGCCGAACGGGAAGAGAGGTGTCCAGGGAACATCCAGGTACTTTGAGGTGTAACGGTTGTTTGCTTCCGGCGGGCGCCCGGTATTCATGTGGTTGTAATAAATCGGAACCTGGCCCACGGCTCGGGGAAAGGTCACCGGAAGTTTAGCCCCGGGGTTTACGTCACCGAACAGAATGTCGGCGATCGCATTGCCCGATTCGGTTCCACCCATCCAGGCCTCGAGAATTGCCGGAACATTTTCAGCGATCCAGCTGATTGTCAGTGGACGACCATTGACCAAAACCACGATCGTCGGTTTGCCAGTCGCCTGGATGGCTTTCACCAAATCCATCTGGTGGCCCGGCAAATCGAGCGAGCTGCGCGAAGCAGCTTCACCAACCATCTCTTTCGATTCGCCTACAAAAACGATCGCCAGATCCGCCTGCTGCGCAGCGGCCACTGCCGCGGCGATTCCGTCAGTTGTTCCGCCCTCGATCTCGCATCCCCTGGCATAAGCGACTTTTGTCTGTGGAGAGACTTTCGCTTTGATACCGGCCAGCGGCGTGACAGTGTCTTCGTCGCGGCCATCGCCGCTCCACCAGCCGAGCGGCGCGCGACGGTCATCGGCCAATGGCCCAATCACAGCGAGCGAGCGAACGCTCTTCGTGAGCGGCAGAGTCTCCCGATCATTCTTTAAGAGAACCATCGAGCGACCGGCGACCTCGCGGGCAAACGCGCGGTTTGACGCAGTCAGCAGCGAACCTGATTCGAGTGTCTCGTCCGCATAAGGATGTTCGAACAGGCCGAGACGAAACTTGACGCGCAGGATTCGTCTGACCGCCTGATCGATCGTAGCCTGCGAGATCTTTCCTTCTTTCAGGAGTTGGGCGGCGTTCTGATTGAAAAGCCGGCCCACCATTTCCATGTCGACGCCGGCACTGAGAGCGGCGGCTGCGGCGTCGGCATCGTTGGCGGCGACGCCATGATTCTTGAGCTCGGTCACCGCGGTGTAATCGCTCACGACAAAGCCGTCAAACTTCCATTCCCCCCGCAGCACCTCCGTCAGCGTGAACGGATTAGCCGAAGCCGGCACGCCGTTGAGATCGTTGAAGGCGCTCATCAACGTGCCCACACCGGCATCAACCGCGGCTTTGAAAGGAGGGAAGTAGATCGAACGCAGAGTGTATTCAGACATGTCGGTCGTGTTGTAATCGCGTCCCGCCTCTGCCGCTCCGTAAGCGACCCAATGTTTGGCGCAAGCAAGAATTTTTCCCGGCGCGCTGTAATCTCTTCCCTGAAAACCGAGGACCCTGGCCCGGGCGAATGCGGCGCCGAGAAAAGGATCTTCGCCCGCACCTTCAGTGATCCGGCCCCAGCGCGGATCGCGAGCAATGTCGACCATCGGAGCAAAGGTCCAGCGCAGGCCCACGGCGTACGATTCGTTTGCGGCTATGCCGGCTGAGCGCTCAGCCATTGACGGATCCCAACTACCGGCTTCGGCTAAGGGAGTCGGAAAAATTGTCCGGTAGCCATGAATTGTGTCAAACCCAAACAGAAGGGGGATTTTGAGTCGCGATTCCGTCATCGCGACTCGCTGCAGTTGATTCGTTTTTTGCGCGCCGCGAACGTTCAACGTAGCCCCCAGCAAACCCTTGCGAACCAGTTCGAGATGTTCCGGGCGAAAGTTGCCGTTGGATTCACCATCGAGTTGCTGCAGTTGGCCCAGCTTCTCAGCGAGAGTCATCCGGCTGAGCAACGCGTCAATCCTGGCTTCGATTTGCTGCTGGTTGGATCGCTGGGCGCGGACCCCTGATACTCCCAGGGTGATTAAGACAGCAATCAAGCAGAGCCTGATCAAAGTTGCGACACGTCTCGCGTTGGTTGATTGAAACATTTTGTTATCGAAGGCCTCGAAATGATTAGCCGGATCTGATGAATAAGGGGGTCGTTGGGGGCCTCAGTATACCAAATGATTTGGCGAAACAGTCAGCATCAAGTACAAGGGGCAAATGGATCAGATCGTCAACGAGCCTTGCCCGCAACGTTCTTAGTCCCGTAGGGACGAAATGTTTATAGACAAGGCGTCCAATATTATTGGCAAGCTCCGTAGAAGCGACATGCGATCACGTGATTCATATTTCGCTCCTAAAGGAGCTCGGATAGCTGGGCTGAGCCGTTTCTATAAACATCCGGCTCCTACGGAGCTAAGCAGTTGCGACGGTTGTCGGGCGTACTTTTCTTGCGACGGCAACCAATGATCTTAGGAACACCCGAACGGAGCACTACGCATCACTCGCGTCGACTCCTGATCCCACCCGCTAAAGCCGGTGGTACTTACTTCATCGCAAAGGTTGACAGATCGCTCCATCAAGTCTGATATTCTACCTACCCGACAGCAATACCCTTCGTAGCAACGCTCCCCAACATTCCCTCGAGCAAAGCCCGACGCTTTTCAATCTGGAGGTCTAGCAATGATCCACGCGCTACTCATTCAAGCACACGCCAGACGTGTCTTTTTATTAATAGTGATGGTGCTCTGCGCAATGGGGACTGCCCAGGCGCAATTCAGGGCCAGCCTGCAAGGTTCGGTGAGAGATGCCAACGGTGCGGTGGTCCCGGGAGCTACGATTAAACTTGTCAGTAACGAGAACAACAAGACGCAGGAGGTTCAGTCGAGCGATGATGGGTTCTATCGCATCTCTGGTCTGGCGCCCGGCGTTTATTCGCTCACTGCCGAGAAGCAGGGCTTCAAGAAAGCTCTGCTCGAACGCGTTACCGTAAAGGGTGAAGAGACCCAGGGTGTCGATCTCACTCTTACACCTGGTGAAGTGACCGAGTCGGTCACCGTGGCAGCCTCGATCGGCGAGCAGTTGCAAACCGAAAACGCAAACGTTAGTCGCGCGCTTTCGACTGTAGAGATCCGCCAACTGCCGCAAGTCGGTCGTGATCCGTATGAACTGGTTCGGCTGACGCCGGGAGTGTTCGGCGACGGCGCGCGCGGCGGTAACGGAAACGCGATTAATCTTCCGAATACCACCGGTCCCGGAGGCTCGAACAATTCAATCTTTCAAACCGAGAACCAGGTCCCCATCTCGGCCAATGGTCAACGTCTCTCGAGCAACAACTTCACGATCGATGGTGTGAGCGTCAACAGTTTCAATTGGGGCGGGGCGGCGATCGTCACGCCGAATCAGGAAGCGGTAAAAGAGATCAGCGTTAGCTCGAGCACCTACTCGGCAGAAGACGGTCGCAATTCCGGCGCTCAGATCAAGGTTGTTTCTCAGAACGGCACGAATGATGTGCATGGGTCGGCATTCTTCAAATATAACTCCCCAAAGCTCAACGCCTTTAACAAGTATGGCGGTCCAAACGGCGCGCGACCCATTCGCGTCAACGATTACCTGCGCCAGTTCGGTGGAAGTCTGGGTGGCCCTTTGCCTCTGCCGCGATTCGGTGAAGGTGGCCCCGCGACCTTCTGGGGCAAGAACAAATCTTTCTTTTTCGTTTCCTATGAAGGCTTGCGCAGCAGCGTGAACAATGTAGGACGGGCCTTTGTCGAAACTTCCGAGTATCGAAGTTTAATCCAGCAACTGAGACCGAATACTGCTACGGCTGCGGTTCTTTCCGCCTCCGGCATCCAACCTCGGATCATCAATGCGCTGACGCCCAGCTGCGCCGCATTCAATAATGACCCAACTCGATGCCGAGTGCTGGCCGGCGGGCTGGACATCGGATCGCCAACAGGCGCATACGGGCAGTATGTCAGCCTGGGTAATCCGGTCGGTGGAGGCTTCGACGGCATACCCGACATCCAGGAGGTGCAATTCGCTTTGCCCGGACAGAATCGTGGGAACCAATACAACGCGCGTTTTGATTTCACTCCGAATCAGAACAACTCGATTTCAATAAGCACCTTTCTGACCAGGCTCAATAATTTAGGCAGCGACGGGGGGGCGCAGGGAAGACCGATTGCCGATCTGCCGTTCAAGCCTTTCAACTCGTCCGGCACGATCCTGTTTACGCATGTCTTCTCGCCATCGCTCCTGAATGAAGCCAGGTTCAACGCATCTCGCTTCAAGATTGATCAAGTCAAGGATGTTGCGTCTCAGGGTACCAACCTGGGTATTCCGCGAGTCGAGATTGAAGGCTTGCCGATCGGAGACCGGATTAGATTTGGCGCTCCTCAGGGGGAGGGAACACCCGGCATCTTTGCGCAGAACACTTTTGAATTCAGCGATACCGTCACGAAAACAAGAGGGAACCATGGTTTCAAGTTTGGTGGCGTATTTCGAAAAGAGCAGGACAACAGCGATCTGTCAGCGGGCGGCGCTCGTCCCGTTTACTCTTTCAGTGGGCTCTGGAACCTGGCAAACGGCACGCCTATCTTTGAGGGAATCAACGCTGACCCGACCACGGGTCTGCCGGCCACCTTCCATCCCTACTTTCGCATGGGCTATTACGCCGGGTTTGCGCAGGACGACTGGAAGGTCCGTCCCAACGTTACGTTGAACCTGGGCTTGCGCTATGAATACTACTCGCCGCTAACCGAAAAGTTCGGACGGATGACTAATGTCTTCTTCACGGGCGGGAACCTGAATACGATCCAGGTTAGACCTGTGGATCGCCTGTCTAAAGCCGACCGAAATAATTTCGCGCCGCGAATTGGATTTGCGTACAGTCCGAGGATCGAAGGTCTCCATAATTTTCTCAATAATGATCGCGCGGTGATTCGCGGCGGTTTCGGGATCGCATACAACCGGATCCCGGTCGCGCCTTTGAATAACGTGCGAGGCAATCCGCCCTTCTTCGCGCGCTTTGGTCTCTGTTGTGGAACGGCGACCACCGATTTCGGATCGCCTTTCGCGAACGGAACCATACTGTTCGCCACGGGCAGTTCGAATTCGATTGGCAGCTATCCCAGAAATCCGGCCCTGGGTCAGGGCGTGCTGCCCAACGGCGCCGTGGTCGGCGCCGCGGTCGAACTCTGGGGCACGCCCCAGGATCTGCCAAACCCTTACGTCTACACTTATTCGCTGGAAATGCAGCACGAACTTCCAGCGCACCTGGTCGCGACCGTCGGCTATCAGGGCAGCGCGGGACACAAGCTGATCCGGCTCGTGAATCAAAACTTTCTCTTTACCAACAATCCGAGTTTCTTCCAGATCTTCTTCTCGACCCCGGACGTCAACTCGAACTACAACGCCCTGAACGTCAACCTGACTCGGCGTTATTTTAATGGTCTGCAATTGCAGGCGAACTACCGCTGGAGTAAGAGCATTGACCAATTGTCTTACGAAGGTCCGGGGTTTGTTACGAACCAGACTTTTCCCCAGGACAACAGTACCGAACGTGGGCCATCCGACTTTGACGTCAGGCACTATTTCAATCTGGCGGGACTCTATGAATTACCGTTCTTCAAAAACCGAAAGGACTTCGTCGGCCGGGCGTTCGGCGGATTTCAAATCACCGGAATTGTCACCTACCATACCGGCTTTCCTTTCACGCCAACCAGCGGCACGTGCACCAGCACTCCTGGTGGTCCAGGATTGTGTCCGGCCCGTCCGCAGGGTTATAGCGGACCGAGTGAACTGCCAACCTCGAACGAAGACTTCATCGTGAACGGGATCTTTGGGCCTAACGGACGCAGCTTTTTTACGCTGATTCCTAACAGGCCACCCGGAATTGGACGCAATACTTTTCGTGGACCTCGTTACTTTGCCACCGACATAAGCCTGGTGAAGTTCATACCGCTTTCTAAAATTGGCCCGCTCAACGAAAGCGCCAACCTGGAATTGCGAGCGAACTTTTTTAATATCTTCAATCAACTCAACCTGGCGCCGTTTGGGTTCGGAAGTTCGTCGGTAACTATTACCGATGCAAATTTTGGCAAGGCGACAGCCGGTCTCGCGGGCCGGGTCGTGGAGTTCCAGGCGAGGATCAGATTCTGAAGGATGAAGATTGTTGAGATCCCGGCAGACTTCCCACAAGCTGCCGGGATCTCTTGAGTTTCCGTTGTTCCATTACTCGTTAATATTGGGACAGGAGGTCCTGGCGCAGTCCGCGCTCAAACTCGATCAAGACAGAGACGAAGCTTCAGCCCGAGGTCAGGTTTGCCGGTGAGTGGGAGAAGCTCGTGTCCTGATTAACTTGGTGTTCGTGATAAGTGACGAACTCCATGGTTCAGTGTGGGTAACTATCGTAACACCTGGAGCAATTCATTTTTCCAACGATCCGAAGAATACTAATAAGCTGGTCAGAGGGGATTTGTTAAGATGATGAGCCGAAATTGCACTCCAGCTATTCAAGGAAGAATCCGACGATGCTGAAGATCAACGTGATCACGACGGGTGGCACAATTGAAAAAGTCTATTCCGAGCAGACCAGCACGGTAGAAAACGTCGATAGCAAAATCGATCGATACCTGGGTCGGTTGCGCCTTCCCGATTGCGATGTCCGCGTGACGCCGCTGATGAATAAAGACAGTTTGGAAATGACTGAAGCTGACCGCAGCGAGATCCTTGGCCTTATCAGACAAATGTTAGGCGAGGCTTCACCAGTCGTAATCGTTCACGGCACGGATACAATGGTTCAGACCGGTCTCTATTTGAAGAAAGCGCTGACTGCGCTGAAGAGTCCGATTGTGTTAACGGGTGCGATGACTCCACTTGGGTTTGAAGGAAGCGATGGTTTGCAAAATCTTACGGAGAGTCTGTTTGCAGTTCGGATACTTGATCCGGGCATCTATGTTGTAATGCACAATCAAGTGTTCCCAATAGATCGAGTGCGAAAGGATCACGAAACATCCCGCTTCGTTTGGATCGATTAATCTATGCTTGCTGCAGATTTCATTAACACGTTATTTGATGCGGAACTGCCCGAAGCCTCGCATTGGGAATCTTCCTATCCCCCACGCGATCTTCCGCCCGGAGCGATTGTGACGCGCTTTGCTCCAAGCCCGACGGGTTTTTTGCACACCGGGGGCGTCTACACCGCCAATCTTGGCAAGAATCTTGCCGTCCATTCCTCGGGCTCTTACTTTATTCGCATCGAAGATACCGACCAGGCCCGGGAAGTCCCCGGTTCGCGCGAACAGTTTGCACGCGGATTCAAGTACTTCGACATAGAGTCAGACGAGAACGACTCGAATTCAAAGTGGGGACCGTACGAACAGTCAAAGCGAGAGCGGATCTATCACACCTACGCGCGAGAGTTGATGCGGAACGGCCACGCCTATCCGTGTTTTTGCACGCGTCAAGAGCTGGCCCAGATGACCGAAGAACAAAATGCAGCAAAGCTCCAGACGGGCTATTACGGTTCATGGGCGCGCTGTCGAAATCTTTCGCAGGAGGAGGTCGTGAGCCGACTCGAAGCCGGACAGCCTTATACGATTCGGTTTCGTTCACCAGACAATTCACCCGGGCGGATCGAGTTCGTGGATCTGATCCGCGGTCGCATCGAGCACCAGAACAACCTGAACGACATCGTGTTGTTGAAGAGCAGCGATCAACTCCCCAGACTTCCTACTTACCACTTTGCTCACGTGGTGGACGACACCTTGATGAGAGTCAATGTGGTGCTTCGAGGTGAAGAGTGGATCTCTTCAGTTCCGGTTCATCTGCAATTATTCAATGCCCTTGGTTTCAAACCAATACCGTATGCCCATATCGCTCCGCTGATGAAATTCGACGGAGCGAGCCGGCGCAAGCTGAGCAAGCGAAAAGATAACGAGGCTGACGTCGCGTACTACATCGACTCGGGTTATCCAGCAGGTGCGGTGCTGCATTACTTAAGAGGACTTGCCAACAGCAGATTCGCTGAAATGACGTTTGAAGAATCTGCTTCGTCTGCTCTTAGTTTAAGTGACTGCGGAGTAGCTGGTCCGATCTTCGATCTGGTGAAACTTGAATCGATCAGCCGCGAGTTCATCGCGCAACTTTCCATCGAAGAGGCATTGGAAGGTTTGCTTACCTGGGCCCGGGAGAATGATCCTGAGCTGTCCACAGTTCTAACCGGAAATTTGCCACAGGTTCACCGCATCTTTGCGAACGAGCGAAATCCCGCTGTCCAACGTAAGGATCTGGCGAAATGGAACGAGTTCCGCGCAGCGTACGGTTTGTACTTTCAGGAGCTTTTTCCACCAGTGAATGATGCTTCAGATCCACGCTTCGCTCCAGTTGGATCTGAGATGGTCGTCAAATTGGCGAAGGGCTTTGCTGATTCGTATCGTCATGAGGATAACAAAGAGGCCTGGTTCGAACAGATCCGGAAGTTGGCCTCCGACCACGGCTTCGCCCCAACAGCCGGGCAATACAAGAAGAGTCCGGAAAGTTTTGCCGGCTCGATCGGTCATGTAAGCAATGCAATCAGGATCGCTATGACCGGACTAACAACGAGTCCGGATCTTTTCCTGGTCGCGCAAAACCTCGGCGAGGAAGAAGTATTAAGGCGAGTCAGAGCACTGACCCGAGGCGACGCGGCAGACGGAGTATGAGTTTCAGTTGGTATTGCGACCAGCTGCGAAGCAGCGGCCAGAGCTAAGCCCAAGGCGAAGCTTTGCGAGCCTTGGGTTACGGTAGAAAATCCTGTCAGAGCCGCGGAGCGGCGACCGACCTTCTCTGTGGAGTGTTTGTGATTGGCTCAATTGTTCGATGAGTTCACGCTCTGACGCCGCTCCGCGGCTCGGAATGTTGCCGGGCGCATGACCCAAGGCTCGCAAAGCCTCGCCTTGGGCTTAGCTCTCACCGCTGCTTCGCAGCTTGGAAGTAATTGCAGAGCCGAAGCTTGTTTTTCTCACAATGGCCTGTCCATAACGGAGTCGTTACCAATTTTATCAAGCGAGATGACCCTGACCAGCATCTTTTGTAAACTGAACTATTAATCAAACCGGAGAAGACATTAAAGTGAGTATCGAAACTGAATCGACTGAAACTTCTGCAGAATCGCGATCAACTGATGATGGGCCTTCGAATTTTATTCGAGACATCATGATCGAGGACATCGCGAGCGGCAAACATGGAGGCAGTATACAAACCCGATTTCCTCCAGAGCCAAACGGCTACTTGCACATCGGCCACGCCAAAGCCATCTGCCTCGACTTCGGATTGGCCGCCGAGTTTGGCGGTAAGTGCAACCTGCGTTTTGACGACACCAATCCATCTAAAGAAGAAACCGAATACGTTGAAGCCATCATGGAAGACGTGCAGTGGCTGGGCTTCCGGTGGGACGGTCTCTTCTATGCCTCTGACTACTTCCAACAACTTTACGATTGGGCCATTCAATTAATTAAGGAGGGAAAAGCTTTTGTCTGTGATCTCGGCGCTAACGAAATTCGCGAGTATCGTGGCACCTTGACCGAGCCCGGCAAAAACAGCCCTTACCGCGATCGTTCTGTCGAAGAGAATCTCGATCTTTTCGAGCGAATGAAAAAGGGGGAGTTCCCGGATGGCATGCGCACGCTGCGTGCAAAGATCGACATGCGCGCTCCAAACCTTAGTCTGCGGGATCCAGTCATGTATCGAATCCTCCACATGGAGCATCATCGTACGGGTGGTGAGTGGTGTATTTACCCGATGTACGATTACGCGCATGGTCAGTCGGATTCGATTGAGCGGGTGACCCACTCGATGTGCACTCTAGAGTTCGACAATAATCGTCATCTGTATAACTGGTTCATCGAAAACCTTGGCATCTTCCCTTCGCGGCAATATGAGTTCGACCGGCTTTCACTCACCCACACTCTACTGAGCAAACGCAAGCTATTGAAGTTGGTTGAAGAGGGACATGTGGAAGGCTGGGATGATCCGCGTATGCCTACGCTCTCGGGAATGCGCCGGCGTGGTTATACATCGACAGCCATTCGAAACTTCGTCGGCAGTGTTGGGGTCTCGAAGACGAACGGCATTACTCAGCTACAGCAGCTCGAATACTTCCTGCGCCAGGACTTGAATCAGATTGTTCCGCGGGTGATGTGTGTGCAGAAGCCACTAAAGGTGGTTATCGAGAACTACGCGGACGACCTCGTTGAAGAGATGGACGCTGTAAACAATCCCGAGGAAGCTTCGGCGGGAAGCCGCAAGGTTCCTTTTTCAAAGACGATCTTTATTGAGGAAGATGATTTTCGTGAAGACCCGCCGAAAAAGTTTTACCGGCTCTCTCCTGGTCGCGAGGTGCGCTTGCGGTATGCGTACTTAATAACCTGTAAAGAAGTCATTAAAGACAGCGACGGACGTGTTGTCGAACTGCGTTGCACTTACGATCCGGCTACGCGCGGTGGTACTACGCCCGATGGTCGAAAAGTAAAGTCCACCATTCACTGGGTCTCAGCGGCTCACGCTCTATCAGCCGAGGTTCGTCTCTACGACAACCTTTTTCTTAAAGAAGATCCTAACGAGGTTCCGGAAGGACATGACTTTACCGAAAATCTGAATCCCGCTTCGTTACAGGTATTGCACGATTGCCAAATAGAACCGAGTGTGCGGGACGCCGAGCGCGGGACAAAATATCAGTTTGAAAGGCTTGGTTATTATTGCGTTGACGAAAATTCCGGGGGCTCGGCGAACAAATTGGTATTCAATCGGACGATCGGCCTGCGCGATACATGGGCAAAAATCGAAAAACGCGGAGGGTAGCCGGTGCAGAAGTGCGTCTTCCTGCGCATAAATGCCCGCCCTTTCGTGTGGGCTTCCGCAAGCAAGCTAACAGCTTGCGTTCGGAAGGAGAGTCGGTTGCTGCCCCAGAGATTCATGAACAATCTCTGGTCGTTTCATCCGACAAGCTTCTAAGTCACTCAGACTAATTTGACCTGAAACCATGTCCATGTAACCAACTGCTATCATCCCGTTTTCCGTTTTCCACCAGACTACTTCATCCAAGTCACTAATCTGGTACTCTTCTGGTCCCGAAGTCGTTTGTAAAGTAATCCACGACATTAAATTGTCCTCTCGTTTCGGTAAACAATCTAGTGCCCGTTTAAGCAACTTGCCTGGAGAGAGCTTAGCATTTCAAGGGGTCGCCTACGAATGCGAACTATACACCGAAAATCGAGGTCGACGGATTTGCGGCCACCCGAAATATTAAGGCCGCATTCCCGAAGCGCGAGTTGTGATTATTTCGCAATGGGACGACCCGGCACTTCGCGAAAATGCTCGCCAGGCAGGAGCTAGTGCATACATCAACAAAGACGAATCTGTGGCCGCTGCGCGATCTGTTGAGAGAGAGCTCTTGATATACTGCGAAGAATCCCGGCTTTTTGTGAGTTCAAATTTGGAAGTCACCGGGATATGCGGCTTTAGTTTATCGTATCCGTGAAGGCTTTTATTCTGCGGGAACTGGCTGACGTTGGACTCCGCTGCGACCGGTACCTGGCAAACCCGAAGGTGAGTCGAGAATTGAATCAGATCGACAACACAATATTTAAGCAGTTGAATGCCGACTCTGCCGCAGAGCGAATCGCTGCAGTCCGAGCGCTTGCGACGGTGGACGGCGAATTAGCAACAAGCTATTTGGTTGGACCGCTTTTTGATCGCGAGGCAGAAGTTCGTCGCGTTGCGATCGAAGTATTTAATCGAATCGGTGACCCTTCGCTACCGTTAGGTTCACTTCAAAGCTTGTTCAATGCCACCGCCGACGAACCATGCTTCGAAGTAACCCAGGCGCGCACGGTGACGAAGACTATTCACCCTGGGGAGAATGGCGGCCCGCGAGATTCGGTGAACGACGAGTTTGCCCTGGCGAACGTTGATTGCGGTTTTGGGGGCGACTCGGATCTTAATACGATGCACTTCCGCACGCGCCACCAGAGCGTGCGCCCCACCGGCCTACGTGAGATAAGGGCCGAGCGCCCGAACGATCGCTTCTTCGCAATCAGTCAACGGTTTGACGATCCTTCGCCGGCAGTTCGCAAAGCCGCCGCACTCGATCTACGTCAACTCGATCCCAACCGCACGACAGAATTGTTTGGGCTCGCTCTGGAAAAGGCATCGCCCGAACGAGAGCGGAATATTGGAGATGCTTTGATTGCATCGGGTTTGGCTGCCGAAGCAATTAATGACCTCAGTTACGGCGACCGAGAGCGCGCGTATCGCGCCCTGTCTTTGCTCCACTTAATGGCCAGGTGCAACGCCGTACAGCCCCTGCTCGAGGCAATCGAGGAGCACGAGAATGTCGACGTCCGCCGAGCTGTGATCAGAGTCCTGGACTCCACGGGCCATCGCGACCTTGCCGAGATCGCCGTTAGACGTCGTCTCGGTATCCCGCCAAATTAATGGCCGACCGCGTCTTCCTTAAGCGAACGAACTTTCCACATTGAACTTCTAGCCGTCTCGTCCGCGTGCCGAGAGGCGAATTAAACACTCTAAACAAGTAAACACATGCAGGTTTGAGATCGGTGCGATTCACGATCACATAGCCTGTGATAGAATTCGACTCGCTTCCCAAAGGTCGATGTCGGTGTTTTAGACGCATCCCTGGTTCGGCAACCTTGTTCACCTATCATGACTTGTTGCCGCTGGGCGACGTAAAGCACGCCATGGGTTACGAGGGCTGATACAAGAATCGCCCTGGTGAAGCGCTTGATGATGAAGGAATCGCGCGCCCGATCAATCGCACATCTTCTGAATCAGATAATCTTCACCTCGCTGCTGGTTATTATCGCGGCGACCGCCATTCCCTTCGGCACGGTTCAGCCGTGGTGGATTTCGGTCTTTGAGTGTGCGGTGTTCCTTGTCGCCATTCTCGCGGTGATAGAGTCCGTAATTACCAGGAGTTGGTCGGCTGCTGATTTGTCACCATTCGCGCCGCTCCTGGTTCTTGTCTTGTATAGCGTAGTTCAAAGCTTGTTCCTCTTCTCAGGTCCAGGCCCGCTTTACCCACGCACCTCGCTGAGTGCCGATCCTCATGGCACGCGCGAGTTTGCCATTCGGTTGTTTGCTCTCATCCTGGTGGCAGTCCTGCTCTTCAGAAACGTGTCGAACAGATCGCGTCTGCGAAAAGTGATCTTCGTGGTTGTTGGCATCGGAGTGGCGAGCGCGCTATTCGGAATACTACGCAAGAGTTTCCCAGCGTCTTTCCTTCCAGGCCTGCCTATTGGAGAACGCGGTTTCGGTCAGTTTGTTAATCGGAACCACTTCGCGCTCATGGTCGAGATGAGTCTGGGGTTGGTCCTGGGACTCATCGCCAGTCAGGTGAGACACCGGCCCAAAGTTCTGTTGTGGCTTCCGATCTGTGGTTTCCTGTGGGTAGCCTTGATCTATTCCGGCTCGCGCGGCGGGATTCTCGCGTCGCTTTGCGAGTTCCTTTTTCTGGGATTGATCCTCGATCCAATCCGACACTTTGCCAAACCTGAAACAGGCGGGAAGTGGAGCCGGTTACAGAATTTCGCTGGCGGAATGCTGGTGCGCGGTTTCCTGATCGTTTGCCTGGTTGGCCTGTTTGCTTATGGGGTCAGTTGGGTGGGTGGTGAGCCGGTAGTGAGCAATCTGCAAATGGCCACGAATGATTTTAGTGAGCAGGAGATGTCGGATAATACCAATGCCAGTCGTAAAGAGATTTGGTCGGCAACCTGGCGTTTGATCAAGGCGCATCCCATTGCCGGAGTTGGTTTTGGTGGTTATTGGATAGGTATCACTAAATACCATGATGCATCGGGGGAACTAGTTCCCCGGCAAGCCCACAATGACTATTTGGATTTGATGGCGAGCGGAGGACTCATCGGCGTGGCTCTTGTTGCCTGGTTTGCGGTGGTATTTCTTAAAAGAGCGCGCCGCCGGTTAACTTCACCGGATGCGTACAACCGGGCCGCATGTCTGGGCGCGCTTACCGGGATTTTTGGCGTCTGCGTCCACAACTTCGTGGACTTTGGGCTCCAAATAACGATAAACGCCCTACTCTTTTTGGTGCTGGTGACAATCGCTATGCTAAGCGATGGCGCCAGGGCTGACACCGCCAAGGCTGAGATCGAAGCGACCTGACCAAGGTAAACGATCCGCCGGCAAACTCGGTCAGGCGACCACTGCCTCAACTAATCCCCGGCCGCGACTAGCCTTGGGAGTGGGTTTCTAGTAAGTCAATGGAATGCGCGACAAATTTATGGGTAGTGTCCTAATCTGAAAGCAATCTGGCCTTTCCGTGTACAAGGATTGTCCTAAACAACAAGTTTATGCGAGTTACCGCACAGACGCTCGGATCGTCCTGATATAAGCCTCTCGTTCTGCAGAAAACATTACGGAGGCCCCTATTGAAGATGAAGAAATTCACATTGTTGTCTTTGATCCTTACGGGATTCTTAACAATTCCCTGGCGGGGCTACAGCGGCGGACAGCCAATCAACCCCCCTCCGACGACTTCACATCTGACGATTGCTGCTCGGGCTATAGAAAAATCGTTGGTGACCATCGCCTGGCCGTCGACCAGTGGAACGTCCGCAGTGCTGGAACACCTCAATACTGTTGCTAACGGCAGCGGGCTTATCGAGTCTTTGGCCGTGCCGACGAACGTCGCGTCATTCAACGTTGCAAGCTTTTCTGTTCTTCCGTCTCCGTCCTGCGGGCATCAGTTCAGGCTCGTCATCACAGGCCCGGGCGGAACGGTCAGCCAGACGATTACCGAAGGTGACCTTAGTGGAAGCTGTTTCATTTAGCGAGCTTCTTGTCTTCAAGATCAAACGGCAAAAGAACAATGCCTTTTTGCTCTACGACCAGATGCAGGTATCGAGTTGAAACCCACCAACAATTGTGACGCGCACCAAGTCAATTCGGCGTATTGACTTGTACCGTCGGCGGCTTTATACTGCGCGCAATTCTTCGAGCCGGCGAAGTCAGACTTTAGATGTTTGAGCTTTCTCTCAATTCTTGGGAGCAAGGGGGTAATACTCTTGAAAATCAGATACCAAAAGTTCAGCGTGGCTGTGTCTCTATTGCTAGTTGTGGCGCTCGGCCAGGTGTACGTTAGTATCGGTTTGGCGGCCTCCAACGCGAGCCCGCGAGTAACGGAAGCGACGCCTCAGGTAATCATGGGCACGCTCACGACGGGCGGCAACAAACCGATTCTCGTAAATGGGGCCAACGCAGTCAGCGGCGCAACGATTCCAAGTGGCGCAACGATTGAGACCCCTGACAACGCCGGGGCGACGATCAGGTTCGGTCCGCTTGGCAGCATATGCATAGCTAAGAACACAAAATTGACCCTCGAGTTTGATCGCCAGGGCAATGTGGGCACGCTTAAGGTAACGCTGTTAGCAGGATGTGTCATCCTGAATACCGCCAAGGACACCACCGGTACGCTTGTCACACCACAGGGGACTGCACAACAGATGGGCCCTGACACAGCCTCGACGATCGACGTATGTTCGAGAGCGGGGCAGGCGCCGGTTGTGAACCAGGGTGCGGCGCTCGCTGCTGAGGCGGGAGCATCCCTGGCAGACTGCGGAGTCGCGCCTGCGGCTGCTGTGCCTGGATTTCCGCTAAGGGCCGCCTTCGCGATTGCGGCGTTCGGCGCAAGTGGCTTGCTGCTTCTTTTCAACGGTGGCAATCCCAGCCCATCGGGACCGTGATCGAATTAGAGCGGTCGTAAGACCCGAACCAGTGTTCCTTAATTTACATCGAAGCCGCTTGAGTGCAGTTCGCTCGGGTCGGCTTCGATTGCTGTTTGCGATCTTGTCTCCTGCGCCACGTATCATCCCCCTTACATCTGTTATCAGGCCTTCTCAGTATTGTTAATTCCCTTAACGACCTTGTCGCGTTAAACTGTGCCAGAAAGAGTCGGTCCCAACCTGCACAAAAAGTGAAGAAGAACGACAAGCACAAGAAGAAGAAAAAGAAAAAAACCGCGTTGGTGATCTGTCAGGATCGGAAGCAGTTTTGGACTACTCAGAAACAGTTCTGGCAGTGGATGCGGGAAGGTGTCATCGTAAAGACGGCGGATCAACCGCTGACGGGCGCCTTTCGGCGCGAATACCACGAACTAATGGTCCTGGTTAGTAACACCGTACTCAACCTTGCCCACCCTAATCATATGCGAGAAGCGTTGGCCTCAAGACGAATCGGATTGGGCGGGAAGTAAGAACGACGCGCGCCGGCAGTAGCAGGAAGGTGAGGTACAGATTGCTCTGAGGAAGATCCGGAAAATAAACTGGGCTCGGAAACAATAGCCGCAATCCAGGAGCGCTTAGCGTCCAAGACGAAATCGCCAGCTATGAATGAAAAGAGCGACAGCCTGCAGTCGAGAAATTCAATTCCACATCTCGCCGGACCGGCCGTCTTAGTAATCATCCTTCTCCTATTGACTTTGCACGCAGGCCGTTCCGGATTTGCCAGCCTGTTAGCCGTCTACGCCGCGCAGAACAATAATCTAGCAGCCGCCAATCAAGCCACCCGACTCAACGCGGCGGACGCCGACCCGCACTATGTGAGCGGGACTATCCTGGAAGCGAGTGACTTATCGCAGGCGATTGCCGAGCACCAAAAAGCAGCGCTGGCGCGCCCCGACGATTACGCATTATGGTTGAGTCTGGCTCGGGCTCGCGAGTTAAAGGGCGAAACCGATAGCGCTATTTTAGCTGCCCGCCAAGCCATCCCTCTGGCCCCTTACTATGCCCAACCGCATTATCAACTAGGTAACATTCTATTAAGAGCTGGACGTAGTGACGAAGCCTTCAGAGAGCTACGGCTTGCCGGGGAAGCCAATCCGACGCTCATGCCTGGGGTAATCGATCTCGCGTGGAAGCTGTCCGGAGGGCGCGCTCAATTTGTCGAACAGGCAATCGAACCCGCCACCCCGCAGAGTCACATAGCCCTCGGCGAATTCTTCAGACGTCGCGAGGAGGTTGATGCAGCTATTGCCATGTACATAGCTGCGGGGGCAATGGCTGAGCAAAACCGCCGATCCTACCTGGCGGAATTAATTACGGCCAAGCGATTCCCGCAGGCTGCCAGACTTTGGGCCGTAGGACGCGCGGTCGGAGTCACGCCGGGTGTGATACGCGATCCGGGCTTCGAGCAAGAGGGTAATTTGAATGAGCCTGGGTTTGGGTGGCGCAGCAGTGACAAACTCGAAGGACTCCATCTTTCCCTGGACCTGACTGGTCCCAGAGAAGGGCGTTCCAGCCTGAAGATTGAGTTTAATGGAGCCTCGGATCCGGCATCACCGCTAGTCTCGCAATTGGTTCTCGTCGAGCCGAACGCTCATTATCAATTGCATTTTGCCGTTCGGACGGAAGCGATTGTCAGCGGCGGCGTACCAGCCGTGATGGTCATGGATGCGATCACGAACAGCGTCGTGGGTCAATCCGGGGAATTGCCAAGGACGACCGGCGGTTGGCGAGACTACACGGTTGACTTTGTTTCGGGAGCAAACACCAATGCGGTGCAAGTTGAGTTGCTGCGCCGGGGTTGCGATGGAAGTCCCTGCCCAATCTTTGGCCGTCTCTGGTTGGACAATTTCTCTCTTCAGAAAATGACCACCGGTGAGTGAGGCCGCCAAAGCCACAGACTCGGCGAGCGTTTCTCCCGCCAAGCTAACTGTTTGGCGTAAGGGTGTCGCTCGCGGCTCGATGCTAACTATTGTGGCTTGTCAGGTTTGGGAATGACGATCGGAGTGTCGTCATCAACCGGCTCCTCGCCCTCATCTATTAAGCCTCGGTTGGTGGGTGAAGGTCGGATGTGCACCCTAAGTTCTTTGTAGGCTTCCCGCACCTGAGCGACGTCGCAAAGAGTCGGTGCTGCCATCTCATTGGGCACGTTAATCTCCCTGAGCTGGTTCATAACAGTGCTCTTTTGCTTGCAGGTATAACAATCCAACAAGCCGAGGTTGTGGCCTATCTCGTGCGCCAGCGCGTCACCAAGAGCTTTCGGATTAGTCAGTTTGGAATCAACTACAATAGCTGCGTAATTGATGATCTGGTCACGATGCACGCTAAAGGCCCTGAGTTCAGTAACGTGCCGCCTGGTTTTATCAAATACGGAGCCCCGCTTGATCGTAAGACAGTTTTCGCAAGAGAGCTCATCTTGAGCGTTTCCCTGATAGTTAAACACGACGCCTGAGCCGGTACCTTCCGACACGCCATTCCAACTGTCCAGGGCTCCCAGCAGATAGGGCAATTGCTCTGCAGTGAAATCTGCTTTGACAACGTAGACCCTTACTCGGGCATTCGCTGCCCACATCCAGAAACCAATCGGTGGCGCCTGTTGGCCGATCCGGCACTGGGTTGAAGGAGTCTCTGAGGAGGCAGCTGTGTCTCCAACTCTCAGTGACCCGCCCAGTATCAGGAGAATCACGATTACTGACAGCTTCGCTTTCATGCTTCACTCCGCACGAGCGTTAGAATATGCCGAACCAAAACGGGAGCGATCCCTCGACGCGCGGGTCTGACCCCGAGAACTGAGGTTTATCAAAGCGGAATCGGGATAACGAGAAGATGTTTTCGGCTCGCGGGATCTCTGTCAACTTGTTGAAAGAAATTCTGGGCCCGGCAATGCCAACGGCTGAATAAGGTTGTGGGCCACGCGCGGCGAAGGCTGATTCAAGAGAATTAACTCGAGTCAGCGCGGTCTTGTATTGAGTCGGCACAGCAGTTGGCTGAGCGCCTGGACCCATCGAGACCCCGGCCCCGACAGCCGATTCAGGACCAGGACGAAGTGGGGAGAAACCTGGTTTCTCCAGATCAAGGGACGACCGCGTGAGGCGGTCCTTAGCTTCTAAAGCATTTGCATTTTTACGTTCGCTTGCAATTGCCGCGGCCACCTGTCTTTCCTGCTGGTAGACGTCACGGACCGTGGCGAGATCGCACGCCGAAGGAATCACTAGTCCATTGTCTTTATTGACTCCCGGAAAGCCGTTCATGATGGTGAGCTTCTTCTTGCACGTAGTACAGTCCCAGAGTCCCAGTCCGTGGGCGAGTTCATGCACCATGAAGCCTTTTAGCGCCTTGGGTTTGGTGATGCCGAAGTCAAGATCAATCCACGCGGAGATCAACAGACGCCCTTCATCCCGGTTCATGGGATAGAAGAGCGCATAGTGGTGTCTGCCTTGCTTGTATACATCGCGTCTGCCAACGGTGAGACAACTGCGACAGGTTTGGCGTGCGTCGGTTTCGCCGGCGTTTGTGAATTTGACTCCCGAACCGATTTCAGCATTTTCGCTCGTCCACGCATCCATTGCCTCGATCAGAGCAGCACGCTGCTCCGGCGTAAACATCTCACGAACAAAGTAAACCTTCACCTCGCTGTCGGCCGGCCAGTGATACGGTCCGATCGGCGGCGCCTCACGGTTGGTTGAACACGGCCCTGCTATTTTCGTTGAAACCGGAGGGGGAGTGGCCAGCGCGGTATTAGCTTTGGGCTTTGACTCATCGTTTTTGGGTGCATCGCTGATTTTCGCAGGACTCTTCGCGGGGTTGGGTGAGGTGTCACTCCTGGTAGGCTTTGTCTCGCCCGGATTAGCTGGCGCGTCATCGAGTTCGGTGATGCTGACGTTGCTGCCAAATACTCTGTAATCGTAGTAACGCACTTTGATCCGGTAGTGGACGTCGCGATCTTTAAAGTGGAGGAGATCGTCAGCCTCGGTGCGAACAGGGAACGCTAAGGGTCCCTTGGTCTGTTCGCGCCAGGTTTCAAACATAGGAAAGCGCTGCTTGCCTTGGGGCTCGACCTTTCCTTTGATTTTGGCGATTTGAAAGTTAATGGGATCGACCCACACCCGGCCGACGAAGAACCGCTCGCTCATACGGTGCGGGTCAGGTTGGACCAGTGGAGTTACGTCGATAGCGTAGAGTGGACGTGAGTCGATGGTCTCGATTCCGGCGTAAGCCAACTGGTATTTATGTGCTTCGACGATGTCGATTCCCAGCAGTTGAGCCTCAGACAAATCCTGAATGTCCTGTTTCGTGATTCTCATCTCCCGGATGGTGGGAGCTGGATGGAAAAGCAGATGCTCAATGCGGCGGCCTCGGTCGTCGAACACGAATTGAGAGTTGCGGACATATTCGCCGGTAACCTCGCCGTTCGGACCGATGGTCTGAAGGGTCACATCACGCTTGAATGTGTGCTGGTTGAGCGCTTCGCGCACCTTGGTTTCTGCGGCCGCGAAGCTCGCCACAATATTTGACGGATCCGGCGAACCACCGCCCGGCGCGGCGTTCGGTCTTGGCGCAACAGCTGAGGTCAGTGATGCGATAGAACTCGCCTGAGGAAGGACTTGTGAGACAGAAAATACGAGCAGGAACAGGACACCAATTGCCCTGTGTCCGAGAACAGGAAGTTGAGACATTTTTGGTTCCTTTGGACGATCTCTTGAGCAAGAGGCAGCATGGAGATCTGCAATGCAGAGAACGCGGAAGTGGATAACAAGGGTGGGCCCTGGGAACCGAGGGGCACTTCGGCTTAAGAAACTGCAATAAGAACTGCAATTAGGGCTTGCTGTTTTAGAAGATCAAGGCTCAGGGTGCAGGGCCTGAACTACCACTGAAGTAAATCTAGCACCCCGTGGTTTAAGAAGTCAATCATTTGTTGAACCGCGTTTTATCACGTCCATTTAGGAAATCCTAGAGAATTCCGAGTGTTTATTGAGTATTCGCAGAGCGGCTTTTTGCTTGCGGTGGTCGGTCAAGTTAGTCAGACAATTGGCGTTGACATAGGTTACGCAATGGACTAAATTTACTGCCCTTTTTCTGGTTTCGAACCTGGTTGGGCGCGAGCGATATTCGCGTTGGCCCCCGCGCCCATCGGATTCGATGAGTTGCTGGCTGTATCAGCGACGTATCCAGTAACGTTCAATTGCTTCGCCACGCGGGAAGAGAGAGAAATCTTGAAGGTTCCGATCTGAAGGTGCGGTAGAACGATCGAGGCGTTAGGGGTGGTCCTTCTGAATTCGCGTAGCGCGGTTCGCTAAACCCTCTCGAAATACGAAAAACAGTCTCCTTTTTCTTGCCTTGGCGCAATCCGCCAATATCTAGCCTTTTCGTTCTATCGACAGACTTTCCGGAATTCAAACCCTTGGGCGCACCAGGGAGTTACGGTTTCATCTGAGTTGCACTACTTACTATGGTTGCCTTTTGACGCAACAAAGCCGCGCAGCTTTTCGCGCGCATTGATTTTGGTTTTTCGAATGCTGCCTCGCGAGAGAGGTTTCCCACGGGGTTCCGCATGAATCTCAACTGGATACATGCAGGCGTGGAATTGCGCCTGGCAATGAGTCGAGCAAAGAACGCGAAAGAAGGTTAGTTATGAGTTTCACTTCCAAAGCAATTATCCGGGCGTGGGCAGTGGGCTGTTTGGTTATGTTCTGCTCTGTTGCAGGTCAGGCACAACCGGCTTCTGCCATTACGGGCGCTACTGCCGCCAAAGAGCCGCAAACTCGGTCGTCGGACCTGGCACAGACCACGCCGAGCGATAAGCATTACCGGATTGGTGCTGGGGATGTCCTCGAGGTGCGCGTGGCGAGGGCCCCAGAGCTCTCGCGCGAGGCGATCAGGGTGGACCAGGGCGGCAACATTCGGATGCCGATGCTGCACAACGATATTCCGGCAGCGTGCCTGACCGAAGGCGAGTTAGCTGAGAACGTCGCGAAGCTCTACCTGAAATACAAGAAGGATCCCCAGGTTGAGGTCTTCGTAAAGGAATTCCAGTCTCAGCCCGTGGCGGTGATTGGCGCAGTTCGCGGCCCCGCCCAATTCAAGCTGCAACGGCAGGTGAGATTGCTCGAGTTGCTGAGTTTGGTGGGAGGCCCAACCGACGCAGCCGGCCGGACCATTCAAATTGTTCACGCTGGAGGTGTGCGTCGTTGCGAGCAGGCGGGTGCGTCGTCGGTGGACGACAATGACGCGTCAGCGTTTGTCACTTACCAGTTGGACGAAACGCTGCATGGTTTGCCGGAAGCGAATCCTTTTGTTCAGCCCGGGGACATTATCTCGGTGCCGCAAGCCGATCAGGTTTTCGTTCTGGGTAACGTGTTGAAACCGTCGGCTATTCCCATCAAAGAGCCGCTCACGGTCTCGAGGGCCATTGCAATAGCCGGGGGCACCGGACCCAGCACCAAGAAAGACAAAGTTCGAATCCTGCGACAGATGCCGGGCAGCACTCAAAAACAGGAGATCATAGTTAATCTAAGTGCCATCGAGAAGAACAAGGCCGAGGACGTGGCGTTGTTGCCGAATGACGTGATTGACGTCCCGGTTTCGGGCACGAAGAGCATTTTGCGTAGCTTGCTGGGCAGTGTCGTTCCTACGGTCAGCCAACTACCAGTCCGCGTCATTCCCTAGTCAGAAAGAAACCGAACAGAACTCAGGAGACTGAGATGGAAAATCAATACCCGAAAGAACAAAACGAGTTGAGTAAAGCGCTGGCGGTTATTTCGAGCCTTTCAAAGATCATGCCCGCGACAGCGCCGGCGGAGAATGGCCGCTATCCCGGATACGGATATGGTCCGCCCAATCGAGTCGACGAAGGCGTTCGTTTGCGCGACATCTGGCTTGCGATAATCAAGCGACGCTGGATGATCGTGATGATCGTCCTGGTGGTGACGGCTACGACTGCGGTCTTGCTGGCGCGCAAGCCGGATATTTATTCGGCAGAGGCGCAGGTGCAGGTTGATACCGAAGGACCGACCTCAGGCCTGACTTCCGGAAAAGGACAAAATATCGTCGTCGATTATGGTCAGGATCCCACCTACTTCAACACTCAGTTGCAGCTCATCACCAAACCGGGGCTGCTGCGTCGTGTTGTCAAGACGCTGGACCTTGAACACAATCCGGATTTTCTTTTGTCACAGACAGGGGACACCACCTGGCACCGGCTTCTGCGGACGTTTGGCATACCCGTCAAGTCTGCGGTCGCGCCCGCAATACCGAAGACTGAGAGCGGCAAGCTGCTGATTGGCAAAGACGTCGCTGCGGCAAGTTCCGTTGACAATCTAGAAGAGGCGACCCGGCTTGACCCATTCGTCGGGAGCATTCAATCGGGGCTGAAGGTTGATCCGGTAAAAGAAGATCGACTGCAATACAGCGAGACAAGGCTGATAGGCATCAGGTTTACCCACCCGAATCCGGTCGTGGCGGCCAAGGTTGCGAACGCGATTGCCGAGACGTTTGTGCTTTCAAATCTCGAGCAGAAGACGAAGTTCACCAGCACCACCGGCGACTTTTTGCAACAACGCATCGCCGAGCTGCAAACCCAAATCCGCACCGACGAAGAGCGTCTGATCAATTACGCGAAGGGCCACGAGATACTCTCTTTGGATGCCGCCCAGAACACGGTGGTGGATCGGCTGGCCGGTCTTAACAAACAACTTCTCGAAGCAGAAAACGAACGCAAGATCGCGGAAGCGGCTTATCGGGTCAGTAAACAACCGGGCGCGTCCGAAGTTATGGCCGCCAGCGGCACCAAGGAACTTGAGACTCAACTCTCGATGTTGAAGCAGAAGCGAGCTCAATTACTGGTGGATAACACCGAAGAGTGGCCGGAAGTCAAAGAAGTCGAAAAACAGATCAGCACACTGGAAAAGGAAATTCAGGACACGCGGACAAAGACCGCGTCAAACGAGTCGATGTCGGTTGAGTTACGTTACCGCCAGGCACTGGATCGCGAGAAGTCTCTGCGCGCGGCTTTCGAGGACCAGCGCGGCGCCACGCGAACGCAGAATGAAGCTGCCATCAATTACAAGATCATTCAACAGGAGATCGAAACCAACAAGGGACTGCTTGACGGTTTGCTGCAACGCGCGAAAGAGAATGACGTGATCCTTGCCGGCACGCCCAACAACTTGCATGTCACTGACTATGCAATCGCGCCGCGCGGGCCGATTGGTCCCAATCGACTTCAGGGCGTATTGCTCGGGTTCATTTTCGCGCTGGGATTCGGCGTTTGTCTGGCGGCGATGCTCGAGTACCTCGATGACAGCGTGCGCTCCACGGAAGATGTGGGGAGAGTCCTGCGGCTGCCGACCCTGGCGACTATTCCGATGCTCAAGCGGGGCGCCGCCGCCCGCGCCAAGATCTCCAGCGGACTTTCAATAGCGACGCGAAATGGTAATGGCAACGGAAGAAACGGACATGGGAAGGTAAATCCGGCGCTCTTGCTTGATGTCGATCAACGGTCCCCTCTGGCTGAGGCTTATCGTCAGTTGCGCACCTCAGTGCTGCTGTCGGTGGCGGGGCATGCGCCTAAGACGCTGGTGGTGACCTCCTGCATTCCCGCGGAAGGAAAGAGCACGACGGCAATCAACCTGGCCGTGACGCTGGCGCAAACGGGCGCGCGGGTCCTGGTGATTGATGCCGATATGCGCCGGCCCACGATCCATTCGTCTTTCGGCATTCCCAACGATCGCGGACTCTGCAACATCCTCGCCAGCGAGATGTCTGAGACCGAGATACTCGACTTCATCAAGCAGGAGGAAGAAAGCACCCTCTATTTGTTGACCTCGGGCCCGGTGCCGCCCAATCCCGCGGAGCTGATTGGTTCAGATCAGATGCGTAAGGTAATCAACAAGCTGAGAACAACCTTCGATCATATCGTGATCGATTCTCCGCCGATTGCCTCGTTTACGGATGGGGTACTGCTGTCAGCAATGTGTGATGGCGTTGTCCTGGTAATTCATGCCAGCGAATGCTCGCGCAAGGTGGTTCTGCGTTCACAGCAAGCGCTCGAAGAGGTGGGAGCAAAAGTGCTCGGTGTAGTGTTGAATCGGGTCAACATGCGTTCCCCCGACTACTACTACAGTTATCGTTACAAGAACCGTCCGTCTGATTATGAGGCGAGCGAAGACGTTTCAGCGGTGTAGCGGTAAAGCGTAAGGACGGAATTCGCAATTCCAGATTCCAGATTCCAGATTCCAGAATCCAGAATCCAGAATCCAGAATCCAGATTCGAAATTCCAAATTCGCAGTTCGAGATTCGAAATTCCCAATGCCTCAATCCGATTTCATTGTCTTTGGCGCGCCGCAAATTGAGCGGGACGAGATAGACGAAGTAGTTCGCTGTCTCGAATCCGGCTGGATCGGCACCGGTCCGCGCGTCGCTCAATTCGAAGAGGAATTCGCCGCATACAAGGGACAGCCGTTCGCTGCGGCCGTGGGTTCCTGCACTGCTGCGATGCATCTCAGCGTGCTGGCGGCGGGGATTTGCGAGGGCGACGAGGTTATCACCACGCCGATGACTTTCTGCGCCACGGTCAACGCCATTGTCCACGCCGGAGCTACACCCGTGCTGGCCGACGTCGATCCGCACACGATGAATATTGACCCGGCTGAGGTCGAAGCCCGAATCACAGGTAAGACCAAGGCGATTCTGCCGGTCCATTTTGCCGGGCGGTGCTGCGACATGGACGCCCTGTCGGCGATCGCCGAACGGCACAGCCTCAAGATCATCGAAGACTGTGCCCACGCTGTCGAAACAAAATATCGCGGCCGGATGGCGGGCACGTTCGGAGATTTTGGCTGCTTCAGTTTCTACGCCACCAAAAACGTGACCACCGGAGAAGGCGGCATGGTGCTGACACGCAGCGAAGAAGATCTGGCCCGAATCAAGATGCTCGCGCTGCACGGCATGAGCAAAGACGCCTGGAAGCGTTTTAGCGATGAAGGCTACAAACATTATTTCGTTGTCGAAAACGGATTCAAGTACAACATGATGGATCTACAGGCGGCGTTGGGCATCCATCAGTTGCGTCGCGTGGAAGTAAATTGGAAGAGGCGCGCAGAGGTTTGGCGGCGATACAATGAGGCCTTCGCTGATCTGCCGTTGACTCTGCCTGCCGATCCCGAGCCCGACACACGTCACGCTTATCATTTGTACACAGTTCTAATCGACGAACGTCGCGCAGGCATTAGTCGCGATCAGTTTTTGGAAACCATGACGGCAAGAGGCATCGGCGTCGGGGTACACTACCTTAGCATTCCCGAGCATCCCGTATTTCAGAAAAAGTTCGCCTGGCAGCCGGAAGATTATCCTCACGCAATGCGCATCGGCCGGCAAACAGTCAGTCTGCCGCTTTCGGCAAAGCTCACCGACGACGAAGTCGCGCGCGTGATCGAAGCAGTGCGGCAAGCAGCAAGCGTTAGGAGCAAGGAGCAAGGAGCAGAGAGGAAACAGCTAACCGGAACGCGAGCGCAGAGCGTCTCAGCTTCGTCCTTAGCTCTTAACTCTTTGCAGTCATGAAGAACAAGGGCAATTCGCAAGGGGCTACAAACCAGGTACGCGGAGGGTGCGGCCAACCATTCTTCGCGCTCGGCGCATAGCCCCTTGCGCATTGCCCTTTTTTGCCTTCAAAAAGAGCAGAGGTCAGCAAATCAGAGATCAGAAAAGTCAGAGCCGGGATCTGCTGTTCTCTCGGCCGTTATGATATCAAATTCTACTGCCCACTGACCTCTGATTTTGCTCTGACTTATGACTTCTTAGTTATGAATCCGCAATCGGCCATCCGCCATCCGCAATTGAGCGTTTCCACCTTGCGGATCGCTCCCTCAAAAGGTTGGGTTTCGCTCAAGCTGGGCGAGTTGTGGGAATATCGGGAGCTGCTCTACTTTCTGGTTTGGCGCGACATCAAGGTGCGTTACAAACAGACTGCGCTGGGCGCCGCCTGGGCCATCATTCAGCCATTCTTCACGATGGTCGTCTTCAGTCTGTTCTTTGGCCAGCTCGGCAAGATTCCTTCCGACGGCATTCCTTATCCGATTTTCAGCTTTGCCGCGCTGGTTCCGTGGACCTTCTTTGCAAACGGTCTGAGCCAATCTTCGAACAGCCTGGTCGGCAGCTCAAATCTGATCACTAAAGTTTATTTTCCACGACTGACCATTCCCCTGGCCTCAGTGCTTTCCGGCGTGGTGGATTTTGTGCTGGCGTTCGTGGTGCTGCTGGCCATGATGATCTATTACGGTTTGGCGCCAACACTGAACGTGCTTTGGCTGCCGTTATTTCTGTTGCTCGCGCTGGTGACTTCACTGGGTGTGGGTTTGTGGCTCTCAGCACTGAACGTTAAGTATCGAGATGTGCGTTACGTCGTTCCGTTCATCACGCAGTTCTGGTTATTGGCCACCCCGATCGCTTATCCCAGCAGCCTGCTGCACGAGCCCTGGCGCACGATCTATGGTCTGAATCCGATGGTCGGCGTGGTGGAAGGTTTTCGCTGGGCCTTGCTGCGAAGTAATGCCGCGCCGGGACCAATCATCGCCGTGTCTTCGGCGGCCGCGCTTTTGATCCTGATCACGGGAGCATTTTATTTCCGACGGATGGAAAAGACGTTCGCCGACATCGTCTAGCTAGACGACCGAGGACGGACCAGAGAGCGCACCGATGATGCTTCAGCCAGATCCGGAGGTGGTAAATGAATTCTATTCCATGTTCTGGAATAGTCCGGCATGGGGAAGCGCCCAGCCAAACGAAGATGAGAAGCTGCGCGCTAAGTCCATCACAAAGTTTATCGAAGAGTTTGTAAGGACCAATGCAGAAACCCCAAATCTCAGAATTCTCGATCTGGGCTGCGGACGCGGTTGGTTAACTTCGATTCTCGCGAGTTACGGTTCGGTGCTGGGCATCGATCCGGTGCCGGCGGCGATTGAGCGAGCCAGAGTTTTATTTCCGGACGTCAATGTTCGCGTTGGTGATAGCGCCAATTTGATTTCCGAAGGTCTCGAAGCTCAATTTGATCTAATCGTATCGTCCGAAGTTATTGAGCACGTCGTGCGAGCTCAAAAAGAATCTTTCCTTCGGGACATCTACCGCTTGCTGAAGCCGGGCGGCTTCGCAATCCTTACGACCCCCCGCGGTGAATTGTGGAAATTGTGGAGTCGGATTGAAACCGAAGAACAACCAGTCGAGGAATGGATTAGCGAAAGGGAACTCCAGCAGCTGTGTGAATCGGCCCAGTTTCGGATCGTGGCGAAAGACCGGGTTTTTGTCCGTTACTGCTTTGACTGGCTCAGTCGGATCGCGGCGCGAAATACTAAGCTCGCGTACATCGGCCTTCAGGAAAGACTTCGCTATCATCGCGCGATTTATCAGGTAGTCCTGCTTAGACGAGAGCTTCGTGATGAGGACAATTCTCTTTAGGGGATCAGAAAAAACCTTTGCCGATATTGTGTAAGGCCTTTCCTGATCCGTTCTTATCTGCGTAAATCAGCGGCTAATTAAATGAGCGAAATTGCAATCAGAGTCGAAGGCTTAGGCAAGCGTTACCGCATCGGCGCTAACCAGGAGGCGTACCGCACTCTTCGAGAGAAGCTCAACGAAACGGCGCTCGCTCCTTTCCGCGCCGCGAAACATCTTCTGACCCGCAATGGCAACGGAAATTCGCATTCGCCAATTCGTAATTCAAAATCCGAAACGTTCTGGGCGCTCAAGGACGTCTCTCTCGAAGTCAAACGCGGAGAAGTCGTCGGCATCATCGGCCGCAACGGAGCAGGGAAGAGCACGCTGCTAAAAATCCTTTCGCGCATCACCGAACCCACGGAAGGCTACGCCGACATCAATGGCCGCATCGCTTCTCTGTTGGAGGTCGGCACCGGCTTTCACCCTGAATTGACGGGCCGCGAAAACATCTATCTGAATGGCTCGATCCTGGGGATGAAGCACGCGGAGATTAATCGGAAGTTTGATGAGATCGTCGCCTTTGCCGAAATCGATAAATTCATCGACACCGCGGTGAAGTACTACTCCAGCGGCATGTACGTGCGTCTGGCCTTCGCCGTCGCCGCGCACCTTGAGCCGGAAATTTTGTTAGTGGATGAAGTGCTGGCAGTTGGTGACGTCGGATTTCAGGAGAAGTGTCTTGGCAAAATGGGAGATGTCGCGAAGGAAGGACGCACGGTCCTGTTTGTCAGCCACAACCTTGGCGCTATTCAGCGGTTGTGCTCGAACGCCGTCCTGCTGGATTGTGGGACGATCCATTCTCGTGGAATTCCGCCGGCGACGGTGCAGAACTATCTTCGCTTAATGCAGAATGGCAGTGAACCCGACCGGCTCCTTCCTCCTCAACAGCTTTCAGTCGATGTTCGCGCGCTCGATGCGCGTGGAACACCGACCATAGTCTGGCGCTTTGGCGAACGGTTGATTATCGAAGTGTTGGTCTCTACGGCCGAGACGCTGGTACATCCCTCAGTTGATGTTGCGTTTTACACCGGAACTCGCGCTCGGTTGTTTGCCCTCCGCAGCGATCAACTGGCCGCTCCGCCTGATCAGATTCGGGGAGTGTGGCGCGTTCGTTTTGAGATTGAGAATCCCGGAATCACAGCCCCGGAAATGGTCTTCGATGTTGGCTTGCGAGAAGGCGCCGGCGGCTATCGAAAATTGCTGCAGAATATCGGCACGCTTGCCGCAGATCATCAGACGTTCCCGCGTAACGCCGACTCAAATTTCATCCTGTTTACGAATACGCGAGTCAACTGGGAAGAGCAGGTTCGTAAGGCAGACATGCCCTTGGTTTAGACATGCAGCCGGCTGAATTCAGCACGTTCAAGGTTTCAGAGTCGACGAACATAAAGTCGCCAGAGTACGACGACATGCGCGAGTTTTGGACGCGACATTGGTCGGACACTCACTTCGCAAACGAATTCGCCACCAACTTTTATCCGCGGCGCCAGGAAGAGTTCGAGGCCATCATTCGGCATCTCCCACGAGACGGTCAGATTCTGGAAGCAGGTTGTTCGTTTGGCCATGTTGCCGAGTATCTAAGGTCTCTGGGCTATCAGGTGGTGGGACTCGATTACGTTTACGATTCCCTGGCTCTCGGCCAGACGCAGGCGCCGGAACTCAATCTCACTCAAGGTGACATTCACGCATTGCCTTTTGCGGACAATTCTCTCGGAGCTTATTTGTCGTTTGGGGTGCTCGAGCATTTTGAGTTCGGACCAATACCGGCTTTGCGTGAGGCGTTTCGGACGCTAAAGCCCGGCGGCGTAGTTGCAGTCACGATGCCGGTGCCGACTAAGCTCGTCAGAAAGTGGATTCCGCAAATGCGACCGTGGTTATCGCTTGACCCACTGAGGCGAAATCCCCGGCTTCGCCGACTATTTGGGAAGCAATCTCCGGCAAAAACAAACGGCAACGGGGGCGGAGGCTTTTATGAGCGACCGTACAGCGCGAAAGAGGTGCGAGACTTTCTGGACGCTGCCGGTTTCAAAGTGATTTCGCAGATGCCTGTCTATCACAGCTTTTGGTGGTGGCTGTTGGGAAGCGCCTTTCGCGAGAAGGGCAGTTATTACAAATCGAATAGAGCCGGCGAAATGCTGGCCCGTTGTTCGAAAACTCTCCTGCCGTGGTCAACTGCATTCATGGGGTTGGCGATCGGTGTCAAGCCCTGCGACGAGTCATAGAATGCCAAATCGTTTCGAACTCTGGTTTCCATTCACACCCGGCGTGATCGGCGTGGCTGAGGACGAAATCGCCGCCGTCCACAATCGGCCTTTTGCTGAAGTTCTCTCGACGATAAATGAACCCGTTGGGTGGGAATGTGAGCAATGCTATTTTACGGATCGCTCAAGTGAATACACTGCGAACGGCGCAGTCAAGAATCGATTCTTCCCTTTATCGTTTCGCCGGCATTCCTCTTCAAAACGGGGCGCGCGGCAATGGTCGCTGCGAGCGCTGGCCCATGTTCTCTTCAATCCGCCTGAGGCGATGGCAATCTTCTTTGCCTACGGACGCTTTGCTAAAGCACTCGCGCGAATCGCCAGCCTCCGAGGCGTGCCTTACTTTGTGATCGTGGGTGGCTGGTACAACCGCATCAGCAAGTCTCAGCGTTCATATTTTGACAACGCATTCCGTGTGCTGGTTCATACGGAGATGCAGAAGCAGGAACTGGTGCGCGTTGGTTATCGAGGAGATAACATCGAAATCTTTCCTCTCGGCATCGACAATTCGTTGTTTTCACCGAAAGCAAAAGAGCAGTACGGCTGGTCCGAAGACGGTCCGCGTTTGCTTTATGTAGGGCGGCTGCAATCGAGCAAGGGTCCGATGGAGGCCCTCATGGCATTCGAAGCCGTCAAGCAGGTGTTTGCGAAAGCCACGCTCAAGATTGTTGGCCCCTGCAACGACGAGTCCTTCCGCGCGCGAATGATCGCTTACGTCGCAGAGCACCATCTCGAAAGCGTGGTTACTTTCGTAGGCGCAGTGCCTTATCACGAGTTGCCTCGTTTTTATCAGCAGGCCGATCTGTTTCTTTTCCCCAGTCCGTACGAAGGTCTGCCGTCCGTCGTGCTGGAAAGTATGTCGTGTGGCACGCCGCCGGTGGTAATGCGCGGCAGCGGTGGAACTGAAGAGGCCGTGGTTGACGGCGAATGTGGCTGGGTGATGGATCCGCCCCGGTTGGCGTACGACGTGGTGCAATTATTGACTGACCAGGAAGAGATTCGCCGGCGGGGCATGAACGCGGCCCGGCGCGCACAGGAATTCTATTCGGCGCAGCGAACGTTCGACATTCTGTCAGCGCTGCTTTCCCAGGTTGTCCGGCGTCAGGATGCAGTCAAGCCTGCGGTGCGCTTAACTGAAAACGCGGCTGAGAAGAGTGCCCTGGGCTCAAAATAGAAAGTGCAAAGCGAAATTCAGATCGCAGATTCGCTCAGCGATTCGGCTCGAAAACCAGCGGTCAGAAGTCAGAGACCGGCGGTTTATCGTCGTATTCGCTCGATGGTCGGAAGCCTTAGACGTATCTACTATACGCGTAAGGCTGCCCGGGCTCTTGGTTGTTCACCGGCGCAACTTGATGTCTCGGGACCCTGCGTAATTCATGGTGGCGGACACTTTGCGATCGGCAAGAATGTTTCGATACGCGCCACGCCGCGACTTCCCGTTGAACTTTATTGCGCGCCGGGCGCGACAATCAATCTCAGGGACAATTGCTTCATCAATCAGGGTGTCCACATCGCTTGCGCTCAGCAAGTCGTCGTTGGAGAGCGAGCCCTCCTGGCGGATCAAGTCCTGGTAATGGATACCGACTTCCATGGTGTGGGCGATGGCGAAACGAAGTCGACGCCGGTCGAGATCGGTTCCGGCGCCTGGATTGGCGCGCGAGCAATCATTCTCAAAGGAGTGGCGATCGGCGCGGGAGCGGTCGTCGGCGCCGGCGCTGTCGTGGCCAGATCAATTCCGTCGGGCAGTGTTGCGATTGGTAATCCCGCTCGGGTGGTTCGCTCGCTCCCTGGTTCAGAGTTCAAGCTTCAGCCTGGATTGAACCAACAACCTAAAGATTGAACGCTGAACCGTACTCGATTTTGCTATGAAGATTCTTTTTGTCGCGCCCTTTCTTCGCATCCCGGCAGATTTTGGGATCGCCGTAAGAAACTATGAGTTGTTGAAGCACCTTACAAGGCGACATCAACTGACAGTGATTGCTTATAGCGAAGATGAAACCGGGCAGACCGATTCATGGCTGGTCGAGCGCGGGGCCAGGGTGGTTCGATTGCCTTATTCACTCCCATGGTCGAGTGACAAAAGCCGGAAAGCGTCGCTGCAAAATCTCTTCTACTACCCGCCGGCGTCCTTTCAGCGGTTCTCGCCGCAACTGCTGGCGGATGCAATATCAACTTGTCTGAGTAAGGACCCTGACGTTGACGTGATCGTGTTTGATACGAGCCTCGCGGGTCAGGCCGTCCTGAAGAGAAGATTTGGTAAGCCTCAGGTTCTGATCGTGCATGACATTTACGACGCGCTCTTGCGCCGCGAGTTTCAGACGATGGCAAATCGCCCGTTTAAGTTAGTGAAGCTGATTAATTGGCTGAAGACGAGTCGATACGAACGACGCATCCTGTCTCAGTTCAAGAATCTGATGGCGGTGTCGAGCGCCGACCAGCGGTATCTGAAAGAACACTTTCCAAAAGCAGGCACGTATCTCGTCAGCAATGGCGTAGACACCGAATTCTTTTCGCGTAACGGCCACCCGCGAGATGTCAATACGATTCTTTTTGTCGGCGCCTTTGAATACGAACCGAACGTTGACGCCTTTTTTTATTTCTGTCGCGAGATTCTGCCATCTGTGCGTGCCCAGCGTCCGAATACGCAATTCGTTGCCGTCGGCCGCAAACCAACAGCGGCAATGCGTGATTACGCTGAAGCTAATACCGGCATCACCTTAACGGGAACGGTCGACGACGTGCGCCCCTTTTACGGACAGGCCTCAGTCGTCGTGGTTCCGTTGCGGGTAGGTAGTGGGATGAAACTAAAGACGCTCGAAGCGTTCGGCATGGGTGTGCCGGTTGTTTCAACTTCAGTCGGGTGTGAAGGGCTCGAGGTTCACGGCGGAGTCCACTGCCGCATCGCTGATAACTCAAATGCGTTTTCTGATCATGTTCTTGATCTGCTCGCGGAACCCGATAAAGCTGCTGAGTTGGCCCGACGAGCACAACACTTGGTTAGCGACCGCTACGACTGGAAACGAATAGCGGCGGAGTTTGAAGTGGCAGTCGACGAAATAGTGCGATCCGGCGGGTCTGAACAACGCGAGATCGAAGCTCTCTAAATATGCCGACCAGCCCCTGGGACAGCATTCCTGCGATCTTTGAGATCGTGATGAATTTGGAGCCGCGGCCGAAGCGTGTCCTCGATATTGGTGTCGGACACGGAAAGTTTGGTTTTCTTTCGCGCGAGTATCTCAGCTTTTGGAATTCGCCTGGGGAAGCGGGCGCAGTGAGAGTCGATGGTGTAGAAGCCTTCCCTGATTACATCGGGGAATTGCAGCGTCAGATATACGATCAGATTTTTCTCGGCGACGCTCGTGAAGTGCTACCGACCCTGGCCACGGATAGTTATGACCTGGTGTTGATGGTTGATGTGATCGAGCACTTTGAAAAAGGTGACGGTCAGAAGATCCTTCAAGAATGTTGTCGCGTCGGCAGAGCGGTCGTGATTAGCACTCCTCGAGAGTTCTGGCATCAGGATGGTTCCCTGGGAAATCCGTACGAAACGCACAAGAGCCTCTGGACTAAGCGAGATTTTCTCGATGCCGGCGCCGTGAGCGTTGCCGGTGGAGAGAACTGGATCGCAACATTTGCCAAACCTCCGTACAGCGAGCAGTTCACGCGTCGTTATCACTTGTGGTCCATCGGAAATCGCTACTGTCCCGCCTGGTTGCGCCCGGCAGTTGGCTGGGGTTGGCGGCAACTAAGGACAGTTTTTTAGAACGGTTTTTTAGAGCCATGCACCTGGTTTATGTCATTGCGCCCGGCGGTGGACCGGAGGCGAATGTTAAGACGCTTGTGCCCGAGCTCGAAGCGCGAGGTCATGCGGTCTCGATCATTTACACAGTGCCCAGGGAGAAGGCGAATGCTGACTGGCCGGATTCGGTTCAAAGTTATTTTGCTCCTCCCGGGTCAGCCCACTATTACGCAGCAAAATTGGTCCGTGGTTATCGAGCCTGGCCTCTGCGTTTGCGAGCCTGGGAACAAATGATCGCAGTGCGGCGAGCGCTCAAACAAATCGATAGAGAGAAACCGATTGACCTGGTCGAACTGACTGAGGGATTTCCACTGTCGGTGCTCAACGCGCAATGGCCTGTACTGGTCAGGGCGCAGGGATCGGCGTGGACAGTCCGAAGGTTCTGCGACGGTGAAGACAAAAATGATCGTTGGCTGATTTCGCAACAGCGGCGTCAGCTTCAGCAATCTCACTCGTTCATTGCTCTCAGTAATCACCTGGCTAACCACTTACGCGACACGCTGCAGATGCCTTTGTCTTCGATCTCGGTGATTCCGTATGGCATCGACACCGAAAAGTTTCGACCGAGTTCCAATGGAGCCGGAAATGAAGCTCCGATAATTCTGACGGTCGGTCGTTTGGAGCGAAGAAAAGGCGTCGATGTTTTACTCCGCGCGATGCCGCAGATTTGGCAACGCTTTCCCGGGGCGCGGGTTCATCTGGTCGGCGGCGAGTCAGACATTCAGCGCCGAGAACTGAAGGCGATGGCGCCGTCTGACAAGCAGGATCAAGTTGTGTTTCCGGGATTCTTGACTCGCGATCAACTGATTTCCGAATACCAGCACGCAACGATTTATGTTGCCCCGACGCAATATGAAACGTTCGGGTACTCAATTCTCGAAGCAATGTCTTGTGGTAAGCCGGTAGTTTCAACCCGTGTCGGCGCCGTTCCGGAACTCGTGGAGGACAGGCAGACCGGACTGTTGGTGAATTGGGACGATTCCGAAGCACTGGGTGACGCGATACTCGAATTGCTTGAAAAGCCTTTGCTGGCTAAGCGAATGGGAGAGCAGGGGCGGGCGAAAGCAAAAGCATGGTTCTCGCTCGATTCGATCGTAGAACGCAATTTGGATTTGTATCGACGCGCCTCAGCCTGAGATGCACATAGTGCTGGCCAATCAGTGGTATCCGCCGGAAAGCGGCTGGGGCGGGGTTGCAATGTACAACCGAGCCATCGCGAATGCATATCGAGAAGTTGGACACGAAGTCACAGTCATCGCCCGGCGCAACGACGACCAGACGCCGGCCGATGCGAAGATTGACGGCATTCGAATCAAACGTTTACTCACACGGGATCGCTATTACCTTCGGCGCATGCCGCTGGCCGGATATTACAGCCGGGCGTGTCAGCAACTTTTTTATAGCTGGCGAATCCGGCACGCACTTGCGCAACTGCACCAGGCGCACCCAATCGATATTGTGGAATTTGCAGAAATCAATGCTGAGGGTTTTTTCTTTGCTCGCGCTCCGTGGGTTCCCTTTGTGGTCAGGTGTCACACGCCGACGTTTGTGTTAAGCGATTTCTTCAAGGCGGACGAGCTGCCCTTCGACACAAAGTTGATCAGCGCTTGCGAGCAGCAGACGATTCGACGCGCACACGCGTTGACCGCACCTTCCAGTGATATGGCCCAGAGAATTGCTGAGGCTACCGGCGTGGCGCGCGATCAGATTGCGGTGATCCCAAATCCGCTGGCGGTGGCGGCAAGTAATGGAAATGGGTTGAAGTCGAAGGCGAAGAAGGGAATTAGCCCGACCATCCTTTATGTCGGACGGATCGAACGCGCCAAAGGTATCGGAGTTCTGGCGGCAGCAATTCCAGAAGTGTTAGGCCGCGTTCCTCAGGCTCATTTCGTGGTTGCCGGCTATGATCGGCCGACTTCTCGCGGAACTTCCCAACAGCGCGAGTTGGAAGAGGCATTCGCATGCGCCGGCGTCAGTGCCAACGTCGAATTTGCGGGCGCAGTCGAACAGTCAAAGTTGCCGGCATTATATGAAGGTGCTGATTTATGTGTCGTGCCGGCGCTGCAATATGAAAGTTTCTCTTACACCTGCGCTCAGGCGATGGCGGCAGGTAAACCAGTGGTGGCGACCCGCATTGGCGGAATGAGCGAAACGTTGGGCAATGGTCTGGCGGGAGTCTTAGTCGATCCGGATGACCCGTCACAACTGGCCCAGGCAATCGTCGACTTGCTCCACGACAATGAGAAACGAAACGTCATGGGTCAAGCGGGCAGGGAAAAAGCCGCGCGTGATTTCGAGCCGGCAGCTGTCGCGCAAAGGAATCTCGAGGTTTACGAACGGGCGCGGCAAGTATTTGCGGAGAGACGGGCATGAAGATTCTCCTCATCGTCTCAAGCTACGCTCCAAACACCGGAGGGTTGCAGACCGTAACCGCTCAATTGGCGAAGGAACTACTCGCGCGAGGCCAGGAGGTTTCAGTCCTGACGAATCGATATCCGCGGACGCTGGCGGAGCACGAGTTGGTCGATGGTGTGCAAGTAACTCGTTGGCAGTTTCTGGCGCCGCAGTTACGGTATTTGCTTGGAATGCGATTCGATCTGTTCGTGGCTGGGATTCTCTATTTTCCCCTGACGCTGAAGCGACTCGTTTCTCAGCTGCGCCGAGAGCGTCCCGATATCGTTAATCTTCATTTCGTAGGTGCACCGGCGTTTTTCGTTTTGCTCGCGCGCAGTCTCAAGCAGTTTCGCCTGGTGGTGTCGGTGCACGGTGACGACGTTGAGGGACTGTCGACCCGCGGATGGTTTGACCACTGGGTTTTTCGTTCGCTGATGCGACGCGCCGACGCGGTTACGGCTTGCTCGCGTTTTCTGCTCGATGCGGCAAACGAATTTGAATCGTCGATCGCCAAAAAGGGGCGCGTCATTCACAACGGAATGGCGCCCTTACGCGAATCCAATCGATCGGAAGGGTCGAGAGGCATGCTTGCTGTTGGACGCATGTTCCCCAGCAAAGGTTTTGATGTGCTTTTGCAAGCCTATGCGGAAACCGAACGAAACGCGCAGCTGACACTGATCGGCGACGGTCCCGAACGGGAAGTACTGGGGCGTTTGGCTCGCAGCCTGGGCTTGAATGGCGAAGTACGCTTCCGCGGTCAGCAGGATCGCGGACAAGTATTAGCGGAAATGGCGGCTGCGGATTTGGTTGTGATTCCATCTCGCCACGAGACTTTTGGCCTCGTCGCACTTGAAGCGATGGCCCTGGGAAAACCAATCGTGGCGTCCCGCGTTGGCGGATTGCCCGAAGTCTTGCAGGGAGCAGATGCGCTGTTGGTGGAACCGGGTGATCCGGCCCAACTCGCAGAGGCGATCGAATATGCGCAGGCGCGGCTGCGCAGCGAGCCGCAGTTTGGCATACGCAATCGCCAGTTGGCGGCGGGCTTTTCAATGGAGCGGATGACTGATGGTTATCTCGAGGCATACGTCGCGTGACTGATAGTCCGCTTAGGGTTGCGTTCATTCACCCTTTTCTCTTCCGCTATGCGCGCGGTATCGAACGGTACACTTTCAATCTTTCAAACGCGCTGGCCGAGTGCGGTGTGGAAGTTGACCTGGTCACCTGGAAGTGGCCGAAACCATTGGCAATTGATGTGATCAATCCGAAAGTCCGCATTCAGCGCTTACCGACCTCGCGTTACTTTGCGGCCCAGGCGATGGTGCCGTTCTATGCGCGGCAGTTGCGCAAAGCGCAGTACGATTTTGTCTGGATCGCCTTCGCCGGTTACGGAGAGGCCGAAGCCCTGAGCGTGCGACACAAGCAGCGTTTCGGGATTGTCTTTCATTACCCGCTCGCGCAGGTGCCCCATCGCTATCGAGAGTTCCGTCGCTATGGCCTGATTGATCGAGCAGCGCAGATAGTTTCAGTCAGTCGCTACGTAGCCGATGGCGTTAAAGAATTCTGCGGGCGTGAAAGCACAGTCATTCATCATGGCGTCGATACGCAACGCTTCAAACCGGACGCAGCAGTGCGAAGGGCAAAGCGCCTGGAGCTAAGAGTAGGAGAGGCTCCGTTGTTGGTAACAGCCGCGGCGATCGAGGAACGGAAAGGCATTCAGTGGGTTTTGAGAGCTTTGCCGAAGATAGTCGAGCGTTTTCCCGAGACCATCTATTTGGTTCTGGGGGCCGGAGATTACCTTGCATCGCTCGAACAACTGGCGAACGAGCTGGGGATTCAATCTCACGTTCGCTTCCTGGGTGAGCAGGAAGACGTGACGCCGTTCTATCAGGCCGCGGACGTGTCGTTGATTCTTTCGCGTGGCGAGGCCTCGTCGCTTTCGGCGCTTGAGTCTCTGGCCTGTGAAGTTCCGGTGATTGCAGCGCGACGCCCGCCTTTCGATGAGTTAATCACTGACGATTGCGGCGTGATGGTGGACGAGGAAGACGCTGAGGCGGTGGCCCGCGCGGTTGAAGACCTTTTGGCAAACGTTGAGCTCCGAGGAGCGTTGGGAATGCGTGGCCGGACGCGCTGCACGGAAGAATTTTCGTGGGCACGCGCGGCTGGGCAATACATCAGTGTGATGCAGCAGGGAAGTGAGAAAGCGTAAATGGGTTCACGCTTAATCCGTTTATTAGATGACCCGGAGTATCGCGCGCACATGCGCGAAGAAGCGAAACTTTTCCAGCGCTATCCGCGGGCTATTGGTTACAAGAGCGCAGCTCTCTTACTTAATCGGGGCCGTAAAATTCGCGGGCGATTACACAACTCACACAGAGTGAAATGCACGGTTTGTGGCTGGACTGGAAATGCTTTCGACGCAATTGCCACGTTCGGTTATTGGCGACGCAACGCGCGTTGCCCCGGATGCGGATGTCTGGAACGGCATCGCGCGATGATCGAGTTCCTTGAGCGCGAGGGCTGGGTTGCCGGCGGTAACAGATGCCTGGACATTGGCGGGATCCCCGCCTTTCGATCCTGGTTCGAGGGCCGCGGAGTTCGCTATGTCTCGATGAGTTTGGGCGACCCGGCGATGGTGTGCGCTGACATTCAGCGCATGAGTTTTGCGGACGAGTCTTTTGATCTCATTCTCGATTCGCACGTCCTGGAGTACGTGCGTGATTATCGCGTCGCGCTTTCCGAAATGCATCGGGTGTTGCGCGCCGGCGCAAAAATGCTCCTCACTGAAAGTTATCTCTTCGGACAACCCATCACGCAGGAATTCGGCGGCGCTAATCCCGAAGCAACTTTCATGGTGCGGCGTTTTGGTGATGACTTGCCTGAGCTGCTGCGCGAAACAGGGTTTGAAGTTTTCCGTTGGGACTACACCGGCCGGAATGATGCCGGCGGCGACTACTTCTTCCTCTGCGAGAAACAGACTGTCGCTAAACTGAAGGCGCAGGTGGCCTGAGAACTCGAGCGCGAATCAATCTTGCAACTGCTCACTCCAAATTACTGGCCGTCTTATGTGCGCGCGAACCGTTTGCGCATTTTGATGTATCACGGCGTTTCGCCGGGTGGGGGTCGGCTCTCAGTTGCACCTGAACTCTTCGCGCAACAGATGCGCTTTCTGGCGGACAATGATTTTCGCGTTGTATCACTGGAAGAGGCGTTGCAGAGGCTCTCGGCACATGCGGGCCTCGAGCGCACGGTGGTGCTGACGTTCGATGACGGACTTCGTGATTTTTTGACTACGGCAGCGCCCGTGCTTCGACAACATCGGTTTTCCGCCACGCTGTTTGTGGTCACGGGGAAACTCGGACAGACAACGCAGTGGAGTTCGAGCAACGGAAATAGCGCCCTGTTGAATCATGAAGAGTTATCGGAATTGAGGTCGCAGGGATTTCAGCTCGGCAGTCACACGGTGACCCATGCAGACTTGCGAACGTTGGACGACGCCAGGCTGGCCCGGGAATTGGAAGCGTCGCGCGCTGCGATCGCCGATTTCGGACAGACCTTCATTCCTTTTGCCTATCCTGGAGGCACGTTCACGGTTCGGGAACGAGATGCGGTCGAGCGGGCCGGCTACGATTGCGGCGTGATCGTCGGTGGACGTTGGGGCAACGGTCCGGAGACCGATCAATTTCTGCTGAAACGCGAACCGATGCTTGCCTCAGATTCATTCGAATGGTTTAAGAAGCGGGTGAACGGTTTTTATGAGGCTCATTATTTGATGGCCCGGGCGCGCGGAATCCAGACGAGGTAGCGCGCAGCCGCAAAATGAGCAAAGGGCAAAGAGGTAAGAGCAAAGTGCAAAGTTTGAATTTCGAACTGGGGGAAGGGTGGAAACGCAAAGACCGGAACGCCATCCTTTACTCTTACCGCTGCTCTTTGCAGTGGCACGGGGGCAATGTGCAAGGGGCTACGAACCAGGTTAGCGGAGGGTGCGGCCAACCATTCTTCGCGCCCGGCGCTTAGCCCCTTGCGCATTGCCCTTTCGATCGAAGGTAAACAGATGCCAGAAGTCAGAGAAGTTCCGGTTAGAACTCAAAGATCAGAAGCGTTTGCTCTAAGCGCGCGGCCATGGGGCGGGACAATGATACCAGAGGTCGGAGAGCAGAGATTACAGTGAAGTTTTCGGTTCTCATTTGCACCTACAACCGGGCGGATTTATTGGCGCAGTGCCTTGAGGCATTGATCTGCCGCACGACCGAGAAGCCTGACGAGATAGTCATAGTCAACGGTGGCGACGAACGGGCGGATGAGGTGGTGGAAGGACAGAGGTCAGAAATCAGAGGTCAGAAGTCAATTGAGATCAAGCTGATCAAGACCGTTAACCGGAATCTGGCCGCGTCTCGAAATGTTGGATTGCCGCACTGTACAGGTGAAATCATCGCGATGACTGATGATGACGCGGAGGTTTTTCCTGATTGGGTCACCCAGATGAAGCGCCTGCACGCCGCGCATCCTAAAGCCGGCGCCGTGGGCGGCCCGGTGATCGGCGCGGACTCTGATTCCCTTGTCAGCCGGCTCGCCGATCGAGTGACCTTTAACTCGCCGGCAAATGCGCGAAATGTGCGCACGCTTCCGGGTGTCAACGTTTCTTACAAGCGGGCAGTCGTGGATGGGATTGGGGCGCAGGACGAAACGCTGTTTCGCGGCGAAGACGTTGATTTCAATTGGCGCGTAAAGAGGCTGGGCTACGAAGTCTATTACGATCCGTCGGTGCGCGTGCTGCATCACCATCGGCCCTCACTGCGAGCGTTTCTGAATCAACATTACATGTACGGGCGAGCATATTACCTGGTGCGCCGCAAATGGCCCGAGATGTACTGCGTTTATCCGCATGCTTTGCGCCGGCCGAAAGATGTTCTGAAGCTGCTGAATTTTATCGGAGCTTCGTTCTACGAACCAATTCAGTATGCCGCGCGCATGGAACGTTTCGCCGACCGGCTGTCGGCTTATCCACTTCTGTTTGCGAATCAATTGGCGTGGCGTGGCGGAATGGTTCAGGAGATGCTGGCTGGGCGGTCGACGGCGAACAAGACCAGCCACAGATTCGCGCGGATAAACGCGGATCAGAAAATAGAGGAAACCAATCACTGATCCGTCTAAATCTGTGATCAGTTGTTGTAGCCTTGCACAAAAAAAATACAACAGGCTGCCAGCCTGTCGTCCGCGAAAGAGCTTGAGAATGAGGCGACAACATCAGCAGGCTGGCAACCTGCCGTACACCGTTGTCGCTGGCTCGGGCCTTTCAGACTTAGCTCTTAGCTTTAACCATGCGCGAAAAGATCAGCATCCTGCTTCCGACTTTTAATAACGCAGAGATACTTCGCCCGACTTTGGAATCGATCCGTTGGGCGGACGAGATTCTGGTGGTCGATTCCTTCAGCAGCGATGGAACACTTGATCTTTGCCGCGAGTATGGAGCTCGCATCATTCAGCACGAATACATTCAATCAGCCAAACAGAAAAACTGGGCCATCCCGCAAGCGGCCCATGAGTGGGTGCTGCAAGTTGATTCTGATGAGGTAGTGGAGCCGGAGCTGCGCGCAGAAATCGAAGCGTTGCTGGCGAATCCTCCGGCGGGTGTGGATGGCTTCCGCATTCCATTCAGGCATCAGGTGCTGGACAAGTGGGTAACCGTGTGCGGGCTATATCCTGAATATCACTTGCGCCTGTTTCGCCGGGACGCGGGGCGCTTTGAAGACAAAGAAGTGCACGCCCACGTGCGGTTACCGGGCCAGGTCGGGGAACTGCGAAATCACATCGTGCATTTCGGAATGACTTCGCTGAGCAAACAGTTAAGCAACCTCGATCGTTACTCGCGCTACCAGGCAGACGAACTGAAGAAGCGTGGCAAAGCCTTTCGCTGGTCGCAGGTGGTGTTTCGGCCGCCGGCCGTGTTTGGTTATTACTATTTTTGGAAACGCGGGTTTCTTGCCGGCTATCGCGGATTGTGGCTGGCTGCGATCAATACCACGTTTGATTTTTGGACCCATGCCAAACTTTGGGAGTTGGATACGTTCAATCTGTCAGCGAGTCCGAAGTAAGAGGTCGGAGGTCGGAGGTTGGAGGTCGGAAGTCGGAGGTCGGAGGTCGGAGGTCGGAGGTCAGAGGTCGGAGGTCGGAGGTCGGAGGTCAGAGGTCGGAAGTCAGAGGGTAGCTTGAGACTGATTTATCTGCTGTTCAAATTATGGGCGCGAGTATTTGCCGCTATCTATGGAGGCGAAGGCCTCAATGTCCCTTTGCGGTTCATGCCTACGCAGGTAATCGCTCCGACGTTACGAGCTTTTGGCGCGCGCATCGGCACGGATGTCCGTTTTCGATCGCCGCTGGTCATTCACAATAGCAACGCCGAACGCCGGCGATGTTATGAAAATCTTCAAGTCGGAAATGGTTGCTATCTGGGGCGCGAGCTGTTTCTGGATTTGCAAGACAGGATCGTGATCGAAGATCAGGTTACCGTGTCGCATCGCGTAATGATCCTGACCCATACCGACGCCGGTAACAGTCCACTCAAGGATGAGATCATCCCTGCTTCTCAAGCTCCGGTGATCCTGCGGCGCGGCGCGTACATTGGCGCCAACGTCACAATCCTGCAGGGTGTGGAGATTGGCGAGTTAAGTATGGTCGGCGCGGGGGCCGTGGTGACGCGGTCGGTGCCGGCGTCAACCGTGGTTGCGGGCGTGCCGGCGCGAGTAGTGAGAGACATGCGCAAACAAAGGAGCGAGGTCGTTAAGATTTCAACCAGGCAATGATCGAGCGTTTTATACACAACCGGCAAACACGTCTGCTATTCGCCGCCCTGACTATCGTGAGCGGGGCTTTGGGCTACTACTACTTTGCGCAAAGTGGTTCCTATCGAGAAATAATTGTCCTGTTTGCGGCGGCGATCGGGGGGGTCATTCTCTTTGGCGGTGAGCTCGGAGTTCGATTTGGATTTGTCTTGTGGGTGCTGACGCTGGCTTTGGGCTATCGCACCATTGCCTGGACGTCTAACTTAGCGTTTCACCCCGCCGAAATTCTTCTCTGGCTTTTGCTGGCTTGCATTCTGGTGCAACGCCGGCTGGTTTCAAAAGCGCGGCTGGGATTCCCCGTTTGGCTGTGGCTCCTCATTCCCTTTGGCGTCCTCGCGTGGTGGCCAATGATCGCCGGCGGTGTTCCCTGGGACAAGATGCTGAACGAGTGCCGTAACTTCATTTTGTTTATTCCCCTGATGATTGTCGCGTCGGTGGTCCTGGAGCGAGAGGCGTACTGGCGCTATATCCTGCTCGCATTCTTCGCAACAGGTTCCTGCATCGCCTTGCTGGGAATCATCGAGTATTGGTTTCCGGAAGTGGCCAGTCTCTTTCCGGCGTTCATGGCCGATGCTAAGCCAACGATCACCCAGGAGGGGTTTATCAGGGCAACCTTCTCGTTTTGGGGTGGGCCAATGGGCACGTTCGTATGTGTGATGGCCCTGCCGGCTGCGCTGGTGCTGGCAATGTGGTGGCGCCGTTGGTCGCATCGCCTGCTAATCGGTGCGGGTTCGATATTACAAATCCTGGCGATCTACATCGGAGGTTACCGGAGCATTTGGTTCATCCTGATCATCCAGGTCCTGATCACTTGCCTGCTACGCCTGAAAAGACAGGGCGCCATGGTGGCGATTATGTGCCTGGTGTTCCTCGTGGGCGGGTACGAGTTGGTGCCCCGAACCAGTGAGCGTTTGATGTCCGGAGTCGCAGTCTTAAAAGGGCACCCCACGGACTCGAGCGGGTGGAATCGCACGAATCGCGCCCTGGGGGCGTTGAGCAGGACCTTCGAGTCTCCCTATGGAAGCGGGTGGAGCAGTGCGGGTTGGGTCCACAGCGACTTTCTTCAGGTGGCGGTAAACCTTGGTCTCATCGGGGGGCTGATTTTTCTGGGTGGTTACCTCAGCACGTTGCTGCGGATGGGACGCCGGCTCGTGCCATATCTCAGAAGGTATGAGCAAGGCGACCTTGGTCTCTCGCTCTTCCTGTCAATGATCGCGGCCGGGGGCATTCTCACAATGGAGGGCGCCACCGTCTTGCCACAGATGACGTTGCCGGTATGGCTGGTTTGGGTGCTGGCTGAAATCTGGCTACGCCAAACTGCCGAAGTCAGGGAACTGGCCGCTGCTCGTTCTTTTGCCTATCAGTTCGTGCCGGTGCGAATGCCCGACGGTCTGGAATCAGATGCGTGAAACAATGTACGACCCAGGCTTTTCACTGTGAGAAATAACCAACCCCGCCGCAAAATAGCCTTTATTGAAAGCGTCGCCGCGATGGGCGGAGTTCAATTCAGCACGCTCTACCTGGCGCAACATCTGGATCCTTCGCTGTGGGGGGCATCAGTGATTTGTCCTGAGGAAGGAGATCTTACGGAAGCCTGCCGCCGTGACGGCATACAAGTGCGTTTGGTAGACCAACCTTCGTTACGCTCAACCAGTTTCCGCGTCGGCAAAAACGCACGAGTCCCCAATCCGTTTGCCTGGCTTTGGAATAGTCAGGCAATGCTAATCGCAGCTCGACGTCTGGCTCGTGATTTTCAGCAACAGCGACCCGACCTGGTGGTAACCAAGGGTTTGTTTCCGCATTTCTACGGAGGTCTGGCTGCGCGCAAGCTGAACATCCCATGCGTTTGGCACGCTCAGGATTTCATCTCGGAACGCTCTCTTGGTGTTTACCGGAGGTACTTCGGATTGGCTGCGCGGGTGTTACCGGATCACATCATTGTCGATGGAGCAGCCATCGGCCGCCAATTGCCGAGCTCGATCCAGCAGCGCATCAGCGTGATTCACAACGGCGTCGACGCAAACATCTTCCGGCCCAGTCTGGATGGGGCAAGCGTGCGCGCGGAGTTGGGTCTTCCGGCGGATGCGTTCGTGATCGGAAACGTCGCGCGGATAACTCCATGGAAAGGACAGCATCACTTACTCGAAGCATTTGCGCAGGTCGCTCATGAAGCCCCCAACACTTATTTGCTTTTCGTCGGCGATCCGGTTTTCGATACGGACACATATCAGCGTCAATTGCTTAGCCTGACGGCGAAGTTGGATCTGAACGAGCGCGTGCGGTTTGCCGGCTATCGGCACGACATCCCTGAGGTGCTTTCGGCGATGGACATTTTCGCGTTCACTTCCGTGGAGAAGGACACCAGCCCGCTGGCGCTGCTTTCCGCCATGTCGTGCGGTTTGCCGATTGTCGCCTTTGATATCGAAGGGGTGAGGGAATTGGCCGAAAAAGATGAACATTTGCTGACCGTTCCGGTGGCGGAAGCCGGCGCTCTGGCGAAGGCTCTGCTGACTTTGATTCGCGACTCGCAGTTGCGTTCGCGTCTGGGGAGGTCAGTGCGCCGCTTGGCTGAGAGCAGGTTCAGCCTGGAACGATACGTCGCCCAAATCGAGGAAGTATTTTCCAAAATCGATCAGCAGAACAGTCGGGGGTTCAATCCCGGGGTTTCTCCTTTAGCGACCCAGCCGCTGCCGTGATGATGAACACAGTTCTGGATCGTTTGAATTTAGATTTGCGCACTGCTGTGTCAACGCCGCAAAAGATCCTGTTTGTTCACAATCATCGGAGTGAGTTCGTGCGGCTCGATTTGGAGGAGCTACAAAAACGCTATCAGGTTACTGAGTGCCACTTGCGATCACGCTGGGTGAACCCTTTGGCAATCTGGAGGCAAGTCCAACAGCACGACCTCGTCTTTGGCTGGTTTGCTTCCTGGCACACTTGCTTGCCGCTGGAGTTTGCCCGACTCGCGGGCAAGCCCTCGCTGTTGGTCATCGGCGGCTATGATCTGGCTGACCTGCCTGAGATTGGCTACGGCCATCAACGCGGCGGGTTGAAGAAATGGTTGAGCCGGCGAACGATGCGGCGAGCAAGCTGTTTGGTTACCAACTCTCTCTACAGCCAGTCAGAAGCCGTGAGCAACGCCGGGTTGGAAAAGGAACAAGTGCACGCCATCTATCATGGTGTGCCGGATCGTTTCGGATCGTTGCCGCAAGGGGCGCGCGGGCGAACGGCGTTGACTGTGGGAAACGTCGATAACTCGACTCGATCGCGAAAGGGCCACGAGTTGTTCGTGCGGGCGGCCGCCTTGATGCCGGATGTTAATTTCGTTCTGGCCGGAAAATGGAAAGACGATTCCGTCGAACATTTGCGATCTATCGCCGGGCCGAACGTAACTTTCACCGGACGCCTGAGCGACGAGGCGCTCAACGATTACTACCGCCAGGCCTCAGTTTACGTGCAGGCGTCACGACACGAAGGATTTGGTTTGAGCGTAGCCGAAGCCATGCTGGCGGGCTGTATTCCGGTGGTCACCCGGGCCGGTGCGTTGCCTGAAGTCACCGGCGACGCCGGAGTCTTCGTTGACTCGCCCGAGCCGGCGGCATTGGCGCAAGCAATTGCTCAAGCACTGACGTTTCCAGAGTCGGAGCGCGGGGCGGTCAGACAGCGAATCCTGGATTGCTTTCCTATCGAGAAACGTGGACAGCTTTTGGAGAGTCTTATTCGGCCGTTGATGAACGGTGCGGAGGGAAAGTCGGAAAGCTCAGCATGGTGAAGGCGAAAGATCTCGCAAGCCAGGCCGATAGCTTTAGCCTGCCGGCGCGTTCGTCGCGATCGGACTGGATCAGATTTCTGACGGCGCCAAGGCAAATTGTTTCCCAGGTAGTTTTGGTTTTGCTTGCTTCGAGCTTGATCACCGTCATTTTCTGGCAGGTCTTACCCGACAGGTTTCGGGCTAACGAACAGAGCGATTATTTTGCGGCGTACGAACCTTTAGCGCGAAACATTCTTGCCGGAAACGGTCTCTCGTTTCCAGGCGAGTCTCTATGGACCGTGTACCCGCCGGGTTATCCGATATTACTCGCCGGTATTTTTGGCTTGTCTCACCAGCTCGGCGTTCAGGAAGAAACAAGCTTATCGGCCTTTGCTTTGATCTGCATGGCTTCGATTTCGGTATTTATCTTTCTTCTGTCCCGGATGCTTTGGGGGACTTTGGCGGGACTCCTTTCTTCGCTTATCTGGATGACTTACCCGTTCGCACTCTGGTTAACCAAACAGCCGAACAGTGAGCTTCCTTTCATGGTCGTCTTTTACGGCGGGCTCTGCCTTTTCTGGTTCGCGTTGTTCCGGAGGCTGCCTCCTCGCGCCTACTTGTTATGCGGACTGGTGTTTGGATTCGCGATGATGATTCGACCCATCGCAATCGGGATGGGATTGGTCCTTTCTGCGATCCTTTGGTCCACCGGTCGGGCACTAACCCGGCGAGTTCGCCTGGTGACGATTGCGATGTTGCTCGCGGGCACTCTGATGGCGGTGCTTCCGTGGGAGGCATGGGTCTACTTCAAAACCGGCAACGTCATCCTGCTGAGCACGAACGGTGTGAAGAGCGTCCGAGACGGCTTGACGTTCGCGGTCGAGACAAAGGGCTATCGCGCGGGCAACAGCCTGCCGGTGGACGTTGTCGAGGTGATGAATGACATCAAAGCCCACGAGAACGAAATTACAAGCTTTGCAGATTTCATTCCCGTAATTTCGCGCGAGGTCCGATCTCATCCGGCAGGCCTCATGAAGCTCGGGTTGATTAAGTTCGCGCGGAGTTGGTATGGAACGGATAGCCAGCGAATGGAATTGCCGATTCTGGGCATCCAGCTAATCTATTTGTCGCTCTTTGCCTGGGGCGCCTGGACCGCATGGAAGAGCGGCGGCACTAAGCGAGCATTCCTGATCGGCTCGTTGCTGATTGTCGCTGACTTCTGGGGAATGACTTTCCTGGCGCTTTCGATTCTGAGATACATGGTGCCCGCTGTCGGTTTCTTGTTCGTACTGGTCGCAGGTTGTTGTCCGTTGAAAATGCGTCTTGAGTCCCAGCTGCCGGCAGAGCAAGCGCCTTAGTAAGCGCAAAATAAGTACAAGCCTGGCTTTGTATTCGAACGCCGTTCATTCGAAAGAGCAAATTGGAGAACGAAAATGTCTATACGTGAGGTTGAGATTTTGCCAGAGGTAAAGAACATAGCGGTTGGATCTCGCGATCGCGTTTTGGCGATGCCAACAATAGCGCCCGAAGCCGCCAGGCTGAGAGTGTCTGTGGTCGTGCCCATCTTTAACGAGCGTGGGACGATTCTCGAGGTTCTTCGCCGCGTAAGACTACAGCAGGATATCCATGAAATCGTGGTCGTCGATGACGGTTCGACCGACGGCACGCGTGAGCTTCTGGATCAGGAAGTTAAGGATCAGATTGATGACGTCTTTGTCGAATACCTCTCTCAGAACACCGGCAAGGGGGCCGCGCTAAGACGCGGTCTGTCGCGCGTGACCGGCGACGTAATAATCATCCAGGACGCTGATCTGGAATACGATCCTCGCGACTACGCGCGTCTGTTGGAACCAATTCGCGACGGTCGAGCCGATGTCGTTTACGGCTCGCGGTTCAAGGGCGACTCGGGCCGGGTGCTCTTCTTCTGGCACTCAGTCGGGAACAAGTTTCTCACTATGCTCTCGAATATGTTGACCAACCTCAACTTTACCGACATGGAGACCGGGTACAAAGTTTTCCGGCGCGAAGTAATCAAGGACATGCGTTTGCGTTCGAATCGTTTTGGCTTTGAGCCGGAGTTTACCGCCAAGATTGCCAAAGGCCGCTGGCGCATCTATGAAGTGCCAATCAGTTACAGCGGCCGGGATTATTCCGAAGGCAAAAAGATCACCTGGCGCGACGGCCTGGCGGCCCTCTTTCAGGTCGTCTGGTACCGGTGGTTTGATTAGGCTGTCTCTGTGCGAAATCTGTGGTCCTCTCTGTCTCTGCGGTGAAATTGCTTGGGAAAACTTCACCACAGAGCCACGGAGATCACACTGAGAACCACAGAGTTCTTTTTCCGTCAGACTCCTAAAGTCAGGTGTTAATGACAGCTAACATTTCCGAAGAATCTGCACTGTATTCCGATCTTGAATTTCACGAAATTCAAAGGACTGGTTTTCTTGAGTAAAGTAAATCTGTCGCGAGTGTTTGGTTCTTTCGAGGTGCGTTTGTTTCTGACCGTGTGGCTGATTTATGCCTTGCACGTCGTGCCAGGTGGCGGAGTAAACGCAAATCGCTACTTCGATCTGACGCACAGTCTGGTGAATCAGCGAACAACCAACATCGACGCTTATCACGAAAACACGATCGATAAAGGGTTCAAGGACGGGCACTATTATTCGCTGGGTTTACCGGGCCCAAGCATCCTGGGGATTCCGGCGTATCTGACTTTCAAGATTGCTTACAAGCTGGCGCCGGCGAGTCTGGTAAAGCCTCTGGCGAACGTTCAATCATTGAAGCAGGGTCAGCAGACGGGTTTCTATCAGCAAGACAATACTGAGTTCTTCCTGTCTACGATCTGGATTACCTGGTTTTCACTCTCGTTGCTGTCGGCGTTCGCGGCCGTGATTTTGTTCAAGCTGTTCCTCGGTTTGGGAGTGTCGCAAGTCAATTCGTTAATTGGGACGGCGGCTTATGCATTCGGAACGCCGGCCTTCTTTTACTCGACTACCTACTTCAGCGCCGGCTTCGCTGCATCGTTCGTCATTCTGGCGCTTTACCTTTTGCTCAAGTCGGCAAAAAACGGCGGGTCGTTACTTTTTCTCTGGTTGGGCCTGGCCTCTGGAGCCGCCGTGCTGATGGAATATCAAACATTATTTCTCGCGGCCGGCATTGCACTTTATGTACTGCTCAGAACGAAGCTCAAGACATCGTGGAGTTTCTTTGTGGGTGCAGGGATACCGTGCGCGGTACTGTTAATCTATAACGCGCTATCCTTCGGCGGCCCGTTCCACAGTGCATATCAATACGTCGTTGGGCCCAACGCTGAGTTTCATAATGTTGGCGCGCTTGGCTTCACGGTTCCGAGGCCGGAACGCTTGTTCGGTCTGACACTCTCGACGCATCGCGGCCTTTTTGTGTACTCACCGGTGTTACTGCTTTCGTTCGTGGGATTCTTTTACGGTCTGCGCCGGCGGCGACAACCTGCATACGCGATCGTGCTGCTTTCGATTCTGGCATCATTCGGCGTCTGGATTTGGATTTCCAGCTTTCAAGCATGGGATGGCAGTTCGGCGTTTGGACCTCGGCTGCTGGTCTGCATTTTGCCGCTGATGGCGATTGGCGTAGCGCTCTCGCTTTCGAGAGTTCCGAAGATCATTTCGATTCCTTTGATTATTCTTTCAGTGGCAATTAATTGGCTCGGCGCTCAGAACGGTTTCGCAGAAAACATCTGGGAGCCCTGGCGCAGGCTTTTGAATTCCGGATTCACGCTGCCTGCTTTCAGCGCTCTCGTCAGCCATTCGCGCGGCGAGAACGGGTTGACTCTGTTTATTACTCAAAGGATGTGGCTGATCGCAGGGATTTATTTTGCACTGATAATTGGTTCCCTGTTTCTGTTGATTTCCACGCTGAGGCGTCGTGGCAAGTCGGCCTCGGATGTGGCTGAGAATCGAATCCCGCTGATTGAACCACCACAGTTGTTTAGCAAGAAAGAAATTTCGCCTTTGGAAGACGTTGTCGGCGCCGGCAACTCGGCGCATTCGCAC